>Ga0209596_1002357_pt1 | contig 15590 bp, 14 predicted proteins | sample M_130807_MF_Meta_FD_187314 | JGI IMG/M metagenome (GOLD analysis project Ga0209596, IMG submission 187314) | Freshwater microbial communities from Lake Montjoie, Canada to study carbon cycling - M_130807_MF_MetaG (SPAdes) (version 2) | ecosystem: Environmental > Aquatic > Freshwater > Lake... | reverse complement strand
ATCCATAATTTGTATGTTTTGAATATACTTCTTTCTTAAATTGATTTGCATTATGAGAAATGATATTCTGACAAAAATCTACTATTGCAGGCGTTGACCTATAATTTTCACCTAATAGATACATTTTAGTAGTTTTAGTTTGTGATACATTATTATTAAAATCTAAAATATATTTTATTGATGAACCCCTAAATGCATAAATAGATTGTGCATCATCACCTACAACCATTAATTTACTTTTTTCAGATAATTTTAATAAAATATAATTTTGTATAGGATTAACATCTTGATATTCATCAAAAAATATATATTTAATTTTATCTTTAAAAACAGTGCTTTTTGGATCATCTAAAAATTTACTAAATTGTATCATCAAATCATTAAAATCAATTAAATGTTCTTTTTTCTTTTTTGATTGATATAATTTATAAATATTATTAAATTCCTTATAGTATTTACTTAAATTAAATTTTTTTAATGTTAATTTTAAATCACATGGATATGTAATTGATGCATGGTCTATAATTAATTGTATTTTATTTTTAATAATACATAATTCATCAGTATCTAATTGTTGTATAGTTGGATTATTATTTATTATATCATATAAATATTCTCTTACATCTTTCTCATCTAAAATTGTATAATTAATATCATTATATTCTTGTAATACTTTATATCCCAAACCATGTAATGAACCAACATGATATGGAAAACCATTTGTATTTAATCCTGTTAATGATGAAGTAGATAATTTATTAGGTACTATTTTATTTAATCTATTCAACATTTCCATCCCTGCTTTTTTTGTAAATGTTATTAATAACACTTCTTCTGGTAAAATTGTTATTTTATCTTTTTCTTCTGATGAATCTAATTTATCTAAAGTTAATTTAACATATCTAGAAATTAATGTATGTGTCTTTCCTGAACCAGGACACGCAACAACTAAAATATTATCTTCAGTCGCATCAATAATTTGTTGTTGTTGATGACTTAATTGTAAATTATCTAATATTACATTATCTGAAAATAATGTTAATTCTTGTTCAATATCCATTAATTGATTTTCTAAATAAAATATTTTTTTTTGCTGTTCTAATATGTCTGCTTTAATCTGATTTTGTTTTTCTATTAATAAATTCATTTTGATTACTATTATTATTATTGTTATGTCTTTAATATAAATAAACTAAAAATTTAGTTTTTCTCAGATAAGATATCCCTGCGATACAAATCACATGGACATTCAGCTCACATCCCAAAATCACTAGGCACCAAGGGACGAATTGGACCCGACCCAGTGGAGCTTGCGCGGGATACATCCTCCAACAAGTCAGAGAATGTCTGTGCAAAGACACCATCCGCAAATTGGTTTAGGGCTTCCAGATCCATCGACCCATCTGTAGCACAACGGGCTGGATTGCTATCCGTCGTTTGGGCACTGGTTGTCCTAGGTGGGCAGCTCGTGCAAAGCGCGGACAGTTGATCCCCGAAAGCATCTTGGGGCTGTGTGTCCAAGTTCAATCGGACTGGTGAAAACAGTTCCTGTGCTTTGACTGGATCTTGATCCGGCAATGCACTTTGAGCTTGCTGGGTGCGTCGACTCTTCTTGGACACCTTATTTACGCCCACAAAGCCTTGTAGACGTTGCGAGGGTTTCGATACTCGCCCAGACTTTGTGCGAGTGTCTGCACTCATCATAACTTGTCAAATAGTATATACTCGCACCATTATACATTTAATATTTCAATTTTTATATTATTATAAATAAACAATATAAATAAACTAAAAATTTAGTTTTTCTAATTTACAAAGAGTAGTACATCAACTCACTCGCTTTAGGAACCTGAATCATAAACCATGTCGGAATCGCAGTCCGTATTGGGATCGGAATCAGAAAGGCACTCCTCCTCATCTGAATACGGCCCATCATATAAATCGGGGCGCATTTGCTGGTGCGTGCGACAGATTTTGCGGCGTTTGTCCTGGAGAGCTGCAAGCTTTGCTGCTTTATCTCTTAAAAATGGAGCCATCCAGGAAGTGTATTTTTCCTGAATATTAGCGGTGGGATTTGTAAGGTCTTCAATTTCTCTGGTTGGATCACCTGGCGTGTTAACATAATCTACACCATACTCTGCAAAGAATAATGCGCGCCAGGGTGACCCAATTTTTTTTGAGTTGAACATCCTCATGTTCGGATGGAGCAACCTTCTAAGCCGGATTAGTGCTGCTTTTGACATCGATGTATGAATGGATGGCATTGCATTCAACACTGATTCAGAATCACATTTTTTCACCAGTGCAACATTCAATCGATGTTTCGAGGGTTTCAAGGGCTTCCACCGCTTTTTGCGTTCTCGGCTTGTCCGAGTGGACCGGCTTCCCATTTGGGAAGTTTGTAAAATATTAAATATATATGCATCATTATACACTTAATATTTCAATTTTTTATAATTAATTATTATGGTTAATAATAAATATTTTATTATGGTTTATAAAAAACTAAAAATTTAGTTTTTTGATTTATTCAATAGTTATAACATCAAACATATATCCCCCCAAAATGATCTGGACTGGTGCTGGTGCTGGTGCAAGTGGTAGTGTCAGTGGTAGTGGCGCTGGTGCTGGTGCTGGTGCTGGTGCAAGTGGTAGTGGCGCTGGTGCTGGTGCTGGTGCAAGTGGTAGTGTCAGTGGTAGTGTCAGTGGTAGTGGCGCTGGTGCTGGTGCCGATGCTGATATAGGAGGACGCTGACTGGGAACACAGGATGCACGTCTAATTTCTATAACGTTCTGATGTCTTCTTTGGTCTGACCTGCTAAAACTATGACGAAGTGTATAGAAAAAACGCAACACCGATCGACACTGGTTGCTATCTTCTAAAGGACACCTCACAACAAGAGACGTTCGGCCGAATAAGCGCACCCTTACTGATAAATAATGCCCGGGAGAAAAATGCATCCACAACCGTCTTGCACGTATGCGGCGTGTGCGGCGTATGCTGCGATCCGAAGGCATCCGAAAAAGGTACAAAATATTACATATAAGCACAATTATACACTTAATATTTCAATTTTTATATAATATGTTATTATAGTTAATAAAAAATGAAATAATAATGTATTTTACAATAATAATTAATAATTAACACACCATGCTCCCTAATACTGACATCACTTTTGCAAAATGTTTATCAATTATAATAGATAAAATAACAAAGATTAATCCATCATGTATTTATATCGCAGTTGGTTCAGCTCATGAAAATGGGCAGACCGATGATAAAAATCAACAATATCCTGCATTTATTGATAATCTGAGAGCAGGCAAAGAAATAATTAGTATTCAATTTGACCCACGTATGGAAACTCCAATGACTGTAGAAGGTTTATTTGATAGACTTGGTAATCCATTAACATTAATACATCAAGTAACTAATAATGATGAAACATTATCTTTTTCTTCAAATGAAACACCCTATTTTAGAATATATAAAAATAACATTGGTTATTTTTTTATAATTAATGATAGATATTTTAATGAAATAAATGAATATATGACTGATAATGACATATTACAAGTAGATTATCAATTTGCATTTCTAACTACTATAATTGAATATGTATCAAGTAATTCTATTAAATTAATTATGCAATATTATACTGGACACGATACAACATATGAATATATAGAATTATTAGATATTTATGGATATAGTATATTAAAACATATTTGTTTTGATATAACTCATGATAAAGGAGGTTGTTATATAGACTTACCTGCTAAATTAGATATGGATGAAGATGGTAATTTTATTCAATATAAATTTATGCAACTAACTGATATTAAAAATTATTCATTAGAAAAATATAAAAATTTATTAACAGAACGTATTAATCTATTGTGTTATCCAATTGCATTAGATTTTATTAATATGCAGAAATCATTAGAATATAAATTATTAGGAGAAAATGCAATGTTATTCTTAAAACACATATATCATATTAATACTGAGCAATCATTATTATCTATGTATGAAGAATTAATATTTTTAATGTTATCAGATATTATAATGTCATTAAATGAAGATCAAGGACTTATAATTACATTATTAAATCTATTACAAATAAATGATTCTATAACAGAATCAGATATTATAAAAAACCGTTCAGCCTTTCAAAATACAATGGCTAAATTAAAAATTAAATAATTTATTTATAAAAAAATTGAAAATATAAGTGTATAATAATTTTTATATAACATTTATTAAAATGCCTCCGCCAAGCGCGGATAAAGGCATACGCAAGCCTCCGGCTAGACCGCTCAAGGCCAGAAGCAAAAGAGCGCCCAAGTCTCAGGCTGACGCACCCAAGTCTCAGGCTGACGCACCCAAGTCTCAGGCTGACGCACCCAAGTCTCAGGCTGACGCACCCAAGTCTCAGGCTGACGCACCCAAGTCTCAGGCGGAAGGCACTTACAATGACAGTGACGAAAATATTGGTAGTGGCGATGAGATTGGCTACGACAGTGGCGAAGACAGTGATATCATTACTAATGAAGTTGCTGACTGGGCCAAATACAAGCTGCACTCAGGACAATTTTTCCGCAGTAAGCGCTGGGCTTGTCCAGAGTGTATTCGCCTATCTAATCTGATAAGACAATACACTATCGAGAGGTGCAATCCTGAACTAATTCTGATTTTTAAAAAGCAAATTCGAAAACATTTGATTAAAAGTTCAAAGTTCCGCGTTGCTATATAAAAAAATTATTAAATTTTTAATAATTTTTAAATATATTATAATGTCATTAAATGAAGATTATACTTTTATAATTATATTATTAAATTTATTACAAAAAATAATTTATCAGAAATCTTCAAGGATGTAAATACATTGGCTAAATTAAAAAAATTGAAAATATAAATATTTATTATATATATCAAAATTTATAAAACTCATCAAATCACAAGCCACTCACAGCTGATAAGATGACCGATTTTGAAAAAAGTTGGATTGCTGCAGATAATGATAAGCGAATATATAAAGAAGAATATGACAAGTTAAGAGAAAGAAAAAGACTTTTAGAAGAGTCTATAATAAATATGACAGATGAAGAGAAAGAAGATACACAAAATAAGATAAATGATATAATAAAAAAAATAGCACTAAAAGAAGCTAATAGAGAAACATTTAATGCACAACGCGATGCGATTATTGAAAGCACTGAAAAATTATTAAATCCTCCTACTGATTTTATTAAGGCAGTTAAAGACACTCGTGAACGTGTAAGTGAACTAGTCGGTATTCTTAAGAATATATCAGATGACTTAGAAACTACAAATAACAAATTTAAAGAATATGCACAATTAATAGAGGCTAACCCAGAAATGTATGACCGTTCATCCGGTAAAGACAATAGAAAACAATGGCAATATTTCAATACACGAAGAGAATGGTTTGCAGAAAGATTTAAAGAAGCAAGTGATCTCTTAAATAAACTAACCGCGCGCATACCTACTGACATGAAATCTGATAAAATAAAGTCAGATAAAATAAATTCAATAATAATGAATAGTTATCAATATGATGAATATGATGCAATTCTTAATACAAGAACAAACAATGCACGTAGTGAAAATAAATTACGTGCACACTGGTATGCAGAAGATCGCGAGTGTGATATGCGACTCCATGACTATACATTCAGTGGTCTGTTAACTAATGTTGACTGGCAACGAGAAATTGAACGGTTAATAAGACGTGATACAGAAATTGTTAGATTATTAAGCGATATCTATATTTACGCAATGTGAATTAATAAAATTATTAAATTTTTAATAATTTTTATACTTAAAAAATTGATATTTAAATGTTATTGAACATATGAATTAATAATAAAATGAAAAACTTAATATTAGTTGATATTTCATATGTATCTTTTTATAGATTTTTTGCAACTATAAGATGGTATAGTATGGCTCACGCAGAAGAATTTGCAAAATATAAAGCAGATAATAAATATGATTGGTGTGAAAATAAAATATTTATGGAAAAATATGAAAAAATGTATATGGAATCTATTTTAAAATTAGTCAAAAAAAAAATATTTAATAATTCAACTATTATATTTTGTATGGATTCTCCTAAAGAAAATCTTTGGAGGACACAATTATCATCTACTTATAAAGGAGATAGAGCGGATCTATCATTGAAACATGATTTTAAACAAGTTTTTTCTTATACTTATACTACAATGATTCCTAATATTATTAAATTAAATCCTACTATTCATAAAATTAGAATTGATGAAATGGAAGCTGATGATATAATTGCAATTATTACAATGTATATGGAAGAAAAATATGCAGATGTACCCATATATTTATTATCAGGTGATTCAGATTTTTTACAATTAGGTAGACCTAATGTAATATTTATTAATTTTAAAACTAAAACACCACTAATTTTAACTAAAGAAGAAGCTTATAAAGCATTGCAAACTAAAATAGTATTAGGTGATACATCTGACAATATTTCTAGTATATTTCCTCAAGGGAAACGTATTAAGAAAAAAACAATTTTAGAATCAGATGAAAATTTAAAAGAATATTTAAATAAAAACCCTGAAGCAAAAATAATATATGAAAAAAATACTAAATTAATAGATTTTAAATTTATACCTAAAAAATTTATTAATAAAGCTCAAAAAGAATTTATAATTATTTTTTTTTAAATTAATAATTAACTAATATATAAGTTAACACAAATAACCATTTGTATAAGTATATTCATCATACTCTGCTTTTTGCATTTGCCAAATCTTTAAGTGTTTGTTGTTTTTGTATGCGTAATTGTTCTTCTTTTACCCCTATTTGTTTTAATACATTTTGAAGTTCTATTACCTTTGGATTATTAAGTTGCATTGGCAACTCATCGGGTGATGTTGAAGATACAGCTAGGTTTAAAGATGAAGACATCTGTTTAGGTAAAGATGATCTGTTTGATAAAGCTGTTCGTTCTGGTTGCATTGATTGCCGTTCTCGTTGCATTGATTGCCGTTCTGGTTGCATAGATGATTGTTTGGATGATGTCGAGCGGTTTTGAAAAGATGATGGACGTTCAGATGATGTTGAAGATAACGTCATGTCTGTAAAAGATGATTGTTTGGGTGATGATGGACGATTTGGGAAAGATGATTGTTTTGGTAATGATGGACGATTTGGGAAAGATGATTGTTTGGGTGATGATGGACGATTTGGGAAAGATGATTGTTTGGGTGATGATGGGCGTTCAGATGATGTTGAAGATAAAGAAGATAATTGTTTAGGTAGACGGCTTGATGAAAATAATTTTTTAGGTGATAATGATCGTGTTTTTTGCATTAAATCATTTGCAACATCATTTGCAGCATTTTTTCCTTCAGCTATTACTGCACTTCCAACACTCTTTACCGCATTTTTCCCTTGTGCCATTGCTGTACTTGCAACACTCTTTACAGCAGATGATATTAATTTTCCAAATGGACCACCTCCTGAATGACTAGGATATTCATTATATAATAATTCATTTAATGCAGGTGTTGAGAATGCTTGAAACGGATATGCAGTTGATTCAGTGTGTAATGCTGACAAATCTAATTTAACAACTTGACGTGTATTATTCATATATATTTATAATTAGATTTTTATATAAAAATCTAATTTTAAATATTTTATTTTTATATGTGTAATATAGAATATATTATTATATATTTAATATTTGTTTAATATTATTTAATTGTAAAATATAATTATTTAACATAAGTGTTATCTTATCTATTGTCTTTTCTGGATAAGTTAACATAAACTCTTGAAATTGTTTTTGTTCAGATAAAGATACATCTGTTTGGAGTGTTACATTTTTATATATTGTTTTTTGGGGGACTTGGGATGATTGCGTTTTGGATGTAAAAAAAGACAAGCCTCCTGACTGAATACTATTTTTATATAATAATGAATTAAGTATAGATGCAGTATATTTATCAGTAGTAGTGATTGATGTATCTGATAATAATGATACATCTTGTTTACTATTTTTATATAAATTAGTCATATATATTTATAATTTAGATTTTTATTATAATTTAATTTTTTTATGTTGTTTTTTCAAATAAACCTTTACTAATAAATTCTTTTATTTCTTTTATTTTTTTATTAGTATCAGTATCAATTAATGTAATACTATCATTAAACATTTTATATAATTTTTCAAGGGCAATTAATTTATTATATATTATACGTTGATTATTATCTAATATATCTGGATTTTTTATTAAACTTAAACCACCAATTAGTTCTTCAATTGTAGGATTGTATTCCTCTAATTTTATTAATATAGTTGTAATAGCATTTTTAAATTGAGGTAATAATAAAACTATATAAGTTAATTTTTCATAAACTTTTAGCTCTTCTTCAGATAAATATATTTTAGGCAGGGGTTTATCTATTACTGGTAGTGGACGTCTTTTTGGAGATCTAGATTTGCGTCTACCTGGGTAATAACTACCACCTGTAAAATTATTATATAATAATCCACTTAATGTATACATATGTGATGGAAATGATTGTTCTGTATACGCAGTTGATTCAGTTAATAAAGATGATAAGTCTAATTTAACAATTTGTTGTGTATTATTCATATATTTATAATTAGATTTATAATTTTTAATTTATATATAGAAATTAAAAATTGAAAAATAGAATATTTATATTATTTAATTATGTATGAATAAAAGCAGAATGTCTGAGACTTCAGAGTCAGATGATTTCACATGTGATTGTCAAGAGTACGGTTTTAAAGGCAGAGGACATAATGAAGAATGTATGGGCATTACATGTAAAGGGTCTTATAATCCTATGTGTCTTATATGTAATTATCTACTAGCAAGAAAAGAACATTGCGATTTTAAAAATCCAACTAATACAAAATTTCTTTCTTTTGAGAGTATTATAACAATAACTGAATGTATGTTTTGTAATGGAACATTTAATTGTATTACAATATATGATTATAGTGGTAGGATAGGTAATCGACACAATAAAGCATATCCTAAATATATTATAGAATTATATAGAGAAACAATATTAAATAATTATAAGGAATTACTTGACAGTGTACAATATTTTGATATGGCGTGTTTTGAGAAAGTCAAAAGACCTACTTCATTACTTGCATATATGTGCGAGACATGCATATTAATCAATGAAGCTATGAATAATACTCAACTTGAAAATAAAGTATATCGTTTTAGAACATGCGAGGAATGTGATTTTTGCAATAGCGTCCCACTAACACAATGTATATGCTTAAAACAAGAAGAATATATGAAATATTGTTCATGGTTATTTAATGATACTGAAATTGAGAGTTATATGGATCCAAAAATAAGACAGCCTTTAGAATTATATTTTCAAAAATATATAGATCATATAGATAGTGAATTTATACCATCTATAAATACTGAATTTAATACGCAACCAGAGCATGATTTAATGCTTCCTGAATAGTGCTAATACTAATAATACTAATTGTATCATCAATTAATGTAGGATTTCGTTCTTTTATTAATGTTATATCTTTTTGATTATCTTTTGGATATAATATAATTTTGACACCTGCTTTCTTTGCCCCTTCAATTTTATTCTCAAGACCGCCAATCGGCATAACATCACCTTGTAAATTAATTTCACCAGTAATAGCAATATCTCTTCTAATTGGTTTATCTGTTAAAATAGAATAAATAGCACATGTAATTGCAGTTCCTGCACTTGGTCCATCTTTTGGCGTTGCACCTTCAGGGCAATGAATATGTAAGCCTTTAGGATGTTCTTTTAAATTATCCATTATTTTAGTTTGTAAATCTTTATCCAAACAATTAAACGCAAGAGATGCAGCAACATCAGTGCTTTCTTTAATAACCGTTTTTAAATTACCTGTTGCTTTAATTTTTAATGGTTTAGTTGAGGGTGTCCATAAAATTTGTATTGGCATAATACCTCCAAATGACCCATCGCCAGAAGCATATAAACCATTTATCACACCACATAAATCTGTATCATGAATTTTTTCTGGTGTAATTTCTTTTTTATGTTTTAAAATATGTTTAATATTATTTAGATTAATATAAAATGGAAATATAACATTTGTTTTATTTAATTTTTGTTTTGTTAGATTAGCTATATTTATTTCACGAACAATATTATATAATAGTGATTTTAATTTACGGACTCCTCCTTCATGAGTCCAATTCTCAATTATATATCGAAGCGTATTATCATGAATGGTAATATCATCTTTAGCTAAACCCATATCTTTAATAATTTCCGGAAGTAGATAATTTTGAGCAATTGATATCTTCTGATGCAACATTAAAAATTTAGTTTCAATTGTAGTAATTCTATCCATTAAAATAGGATTAATATTATATGGATCATTATAACTGAAAATTATAGTTGCTTTAGATAAATCAATATCAACGCCATGAAAATATTTATCTCTAAAATGTGTATTTTGAACAGGGTCAGTTAAATGAACTAATATATTTGCAATCTCATCGCCCTTTGCACATTTACCAATTTTATCTAATTCATCAAAATAAATAATTGGATCCATACATTTTGCATCAATTAATCCACTAACAATACGTCCATAAATAGAACCTTCATATGTATATGAATGACCTTCTAAAAATGAACCATCTGTTGCACCACCTAATGAAATAAATATAAATGGTTTATCCATTGCTTTAGCAATACCTTCTTTAATTAATGAAGTATTATGAGTTACAGTAAAATTACCAAGTAAAAATCTATTATTTCCATCTAGTGTAAATCCATAATAATTTCCTTTTCCTTTAGAAATAACTTTAATATTAGAATATAAACTATTCATTTGAAATTTTTGTTTTTTATATATTAATTTACTTTTCCATGCAGAATTTAATAATGGCACATTATTTAACTCATTTGCTTTAATCATAATTCTATAATTAATATTCTTATGTGTAGTATTTTTAATAATTAATTCTTGATTAACACCAAAACCTAATGAATTAATCAAATATACAATATCAACAGATAGTTGTTTAGTGTAAACATTAATTTCAAAACTACCGGTTGTTTCATTATGTACACCGGCAGAATCAATTATTCCTGCAAGAATCTGTAATCGAGTATTTAAATCATTCATTTTAAATTCATTAGGAATATGTTTATTATTAAATATATTATATTTATTTAATATTTGTGTAAATGTATTACTGGATTGATTATCATCAGTAGTTAAATAACAATTTCCATTAATATGCATTAGAGATAACTTATATTTTTCAAATGTATTCTGTAAATATAATAATATTTCAGAATGATTAATAATAAATCTACTACTATTTTGCCCGGATGATGCTCCTGCCAACCAGTAACCCAGTACATATGGATCAAATTCAATTGGTTTTGTTGAAAATTGGACACCTACTTTATAACCTTTCAAATAATTTTTAGTATAATTTGGTAATTTTAAATAATCTTTTACTGTAATTTCAACAATATCATTTTCAGTTTTAATTAATTCATCTAAAAATAATTTAGAGTTTTTAAAAGTATTAAATAGTTTTGTTGTTATTTTATTAATTTGTTTATCATAATATTGAACTCTAAAAATATTTTTATCAACACGATAAATTTTATTTGCATTATATATTTTTAAACATAAAATATGTTCTGAATTAACAGTATAAAATTCACCATTATTAGATAATATTTTATACATATTATCATTTCCTGAACCTAATGATAATACATTTCTTGGTGTTGAATCATCTCCCATAATAATATCACCAATTACAACATCTTGAACATTTTTATAAGAACCATCAAACATTAAAATCCGTGTATTTAATGCAAAACATTTACCATTACCTGGCGGACCATAAATTCCTAATACATTTCCTTTAGATTTTGGATTGCGAATTTGTTGGCCCATAATTTGAATAATTTGCCGTTTTGCTTCTTGATGACCTAAAATAGCACTATCCATTGTTGTTTGTAAATTATTTAAAAAATTATTTATATTGTCAGGTTCAATGTTATTTAAATTAATTCCAGAATATTTACCAAATGGAATTGTCATTAATGAATCAAACCATGCTCTTAACTTTTTCTCTGGAAAATTACTAACTAATAAATTTGTATATATTTTTAATATTGATTTTTTTTGTTCAATACTGATAGGTAAGTCCATTATACGAAATACCATTGGTTTCTCATTTGTATGATAATTATTAATTTCTTTTATATTATTAATTGCCTTACTACGGTCAGATTTTGGCATAACATTATAATATTTAAGAATAGTTGTTTCAGTATCTGTCTCTTGGTTTTTAAATAATTGACACATAAAATCATTATTTTCTTTATGAATTCTTATTGGTCTAGACCGCGGATTTCTGTAATTAGATTCATCTTCTGTATCATCATCATCTGAATATTTATTATTAGTTTTAATATTACCCAAATGATTTTTACTTTCTTTTTTACTTTCTTTCTCATCTATTTCTGACGGCTCATATTCTGAATCATCTTCATAATCTACTAATGCAATATCTTTCTTTGTTTTCTTTTTACTTGGTTGTTCATTTGTATCATTAACTATATATGAAATATCAGATTTTGTTGATTTAATTTTATAAGTTTTATAATAATATAAACAATCTTTTAATGTTTTCATACGATTATTAATAGCATAACTAATAAGTTCATCAATCATATCAATATTTATAGTTAATTCTGCAATAATAGATAATCTTGCTAATTCTGATATTTTACCAACAATATCTCTATCAGTTTTAAAATTTGTAATTAATTCAATACATGTTTCTTTTAAACATTGTAAAAAGCCAGTCAAATCTCTTGATTTAAATTGTAAAATATTTTTATCTAATTTTTCAATTTTATGAACAGCACTTAATTTTAATTCATTAATTATATTATTATAATCTGCTTTCCTTTTTTTTGTTGGAATAGTAGAATTATTATTCAAATAATTAATAAATTGGTCAACATCATCGGGCATTATAAAAATAATTATGATAATATAATATTTATTTTTTAGATAGTATTTAGATAAATATTATATTATATATTAATATGGATAAACTATTATATCTATTTTATATTTTATTGGTAATATGCTGTCATACTAATTATAAAATTATTAATTATATTAATAATTTAACTAATAATACTAATAATACTAATAATAATTACACAAATTATTATACTAATTATTATACTGATAATTACACAAATTATTATCAAAATCAATATGAAATAGATTATCTAAATTTTCTTGCACCATATATGCAAGAAAACTAAAAATTTTGTATTAAAGATTATTTTTTTATATTTAATACAATATTAAAAATGTGTGGTATTTGGGCGTATATTGAATTAATTAAAAATAAAATAAAGCATCAAGAATTATTTAATGATTTTATGAATCTTAAACATAGAGGCCCAGATGTATCAAGTTATCAAATTATTAAGAATACTACTATTGGATTTCATAGATTATCTATAATGGAACCCGGATTTCATGCTAATCAGCCCTATGTATTACATGATATTAATAGAACAATTGTTTTTATTTGTAATGGTGAAATCTATAATTTTAATGATTTAATATATCATTATAAATTACCTATTTATGATAATTCAGATTGTTTAGTTATTCCCCATTTATATTTAAAAACAATACATTATAATCATACTGGAAATAATATTGATAATTTTGTAAATTTATTTAAGTATAAAATAAAAGGGGAATTTGCATTTATGTTATTTGAATTTGATAAATTTCAAAATATTAAAGAAGTTGTAATTGGTCGTGATTGTATTGGGGTTAGACCATTATATATTGGTAATGATAATAATGGAATTATATTAAGTTCAGAAATAAAAGGTATAACTAGTTTCCCATCAAAAGTTAGTGAATTTAAACCGGGAACAATTAAACAAATTGTTTTTAATAATTCAGAAACTAAAAATGATATTTATAATATTTTTGATTATGATTTTAAAACAATATATGATATAATTCCCTATGAATATATTGATATGAATGATACACAGTTAGAAGAGTGTTATTTATATAATATCCGTAGAGCATTAACTAGAGCAGTATCTATAAGATTAACTGCTGATTGCCCTATTGGATTTTTATTATCAGGTGGTCTTGATAGTAGTTTAATATCTTCTATTGCTGCAAGTATATTAGAAACTCCTATTAATACTTTCTGTTGTGGTTTAATTGGGACTGATTCAACGGATATTAAATATGCTAGACTTGCTGCAGACTATATTAAATCAAATCACACAGAAATATTAGTTACTATTGATGAAGCTTTATCATTAATTGATACTGTAATTAAAACAATTGAAAGTTGGTGTATTACAACTGTTCGTGCATCTATTCCACAATATATAGTATCTAATTATATTGGGAAAAATACAAATATTAAAGTTATTATTACAGGTGAAACTGCGGATGAAGTTGCATCTGGATATTTATATAATTATTATGCACCATCGCCTATAGCATTAGATATTGGTGCAAAAGAATATGTACATAATATTCATATGTATGATGGCAGACGATGTGATCGTTGCGTGTCAGCAGCATCATGTGAAGCAAGAATTCCTTTTGCAGATCCTGAATTTATTGATACATATTGGCATACACCAGCTGAGATGAGAATGCCAACATATAATAATTGTGAAAAGTGGTTATTAAGAAAAAGTTTTGAAGGTAGAGATATTATACATCCAAAAGTATTATGGCGACGGAAAGAAGCATTTAGTGATGGTATATCAGGAGTTGCAAAATCATGGTTTCAGATTTTGCAAGAACATATAGAAACATTAGTATCCAATGAAGAGTTTAATAATAATAATTTAAATTGTAAAACAAAAGAAGAATATTATTACAAGAAAATTTTTATTAAATATTATGGTATTAAAAGAGCTGATATTATTCCAAATCATTGGCAACCAAAATGGGACTCAAATGGTTGTGAAATGGATTACTATGTTGATCCATCTGCTAGAACATTACAAATTTATTAAAGCAAGGACTATTTTAAATAGTTTAATACCTTATTTTAATTGTAATATTAGGATAAAATTTAGTAATATATTTTATAATACTTTCTGTAGCAAATGATTTATTATAAAATTGTATTGCAACTAATTCATCTAAATTTACTTTATTTCGAACTGCAATTTGTTGATAAACCTCAAATGGTTCGCCTTTTTTTGATACTGATATACTATAATTATATAATTTTGTTAATACACTATTATATTTTGTATAATTTTTATTATATTTCTTTTTATATTTAATTCCATCAGATTTATTATCAAATTCCCAAGTAGCTAAACGTTGAGGCACTGCTGACCATAGATTTGCAACATAAAAACTTTTATTAAATAATAATTTTGAATTAAAATATAATGTTGTTCCTACCATAACTTTATTATCAAATAACTTATTAGTGCA
>Ga0209596_1002356_pt1 | contig 15599 bp, 12 predicted proteins | sample M_130807_MF_Meta_FD_187314 | JGI IMG/M metagenome (GOLD analysis project Ga0209596, IMG submission 187314) | Freshwater microbial communities from Lake Montjoie, Canada to study carbon cycling - M_130807_MF_MetaG (SPAdes) (version 2) | ecosystem: Environmental > Aquatic > Freshwater > Lake... | reverse complement strand
TTCAGTTCCTCAATTCTTTCAGCAGTTATATTTGGCATATCAGGTATAACTAAATATTTATCAGTATCTATTAAAAGTTTATTTCTATCATCTCTTAATTTTTGTAGGGTCGCTTGTTTAATCGCTACTTTAACCACATCAGGCACTTCGTCAGCACTTTTTATAACATTACATACAACATCAGGGTCGCTACAAACTATATAATTGCTTGTATTCATTTTACTATATATTAAGATTTTAATTATACCAATTCTCCTCAACTAAAATATTTGTGCTACTTCCGTTAAATACCCAAACTTTAAAAGGTCGTGCTGGGTCGTCTGTTTCATAAGTTAAATAAGGCACATAATAACTCCAAGTATTTATACTCATACCTCCATTAATAGTTCCTCTTTTCTCACCAACCGCACAATCTCTTAATATGTAATGTCCGTATTTATCGCCAATATATATTTGTAAATTACAATATCTTGCTCTACATCTTATAAGAAAGTTTGTATTACCACTATATATAAAATTATATGCGAAAGTCCCTTGAAATCCGCTTCCTGTTAGAAATCCGTTTTGATATATATTTCCGTTTATATTCAAATCTCCATTAACATTCAATTTATATGTTGATGAAGGGTCAATACCAATACCACAATTATTAGTAATTAATGTATCGTTAGTTCCTTTAACAGCAAATGAATTATTAAACATCGCAAGACTACCAGTAGTTGCGTCAATTGTTAAAGCATCTAAAACTGATGAACCTACTGATGCTTGTATTTTATAATTTGCTCCAATCATTCCTTGTTTAGCAGTCATAGTCCCATTTGTATTTGTAGGTAAAAAGTCTATTGTTTGATTATTATTTATAGGTAGTTTGTATCTTATAATGATTACTCCTGCTCCTCCTGAACCTGCTGTAAAAGTTTGATAACCCACTCCTCCACCGCCTCCTCCTGTTCCGTTAATACCATTAATTGCTGTTCCTACCGCAAAGAAACTACTTGCTCCATTATTTCCTATTAATGGTGTTCCACTATTATTATAATTTTGCCCTGCTCCGCCTCCACCTGCTCCACCATTAGGAGGAGTTGTATAACTATAAGAACCACCACCACCTCCACCACCCCAATAATAAGTAGTATCTAAAATTGTATTTGAAACACCAGCACCACCACTTGAACCAACTGCTGTTCCTGTTGTTGATGCTGATGCTTGTCCGTTGCCTCCAACAGCACCTGCTCCGCCTCCACCTGAACTCACAACTTGTGCTGTTGTTTGCTGAACTCCGTATCCACCAACATTTCCTTCATATAAAGTTCCATCACATAATATACCACCTTTTTTTGAACCACCAACAATAGGTCTTCCACCTCTCCTACTCCATTCATCAGGAACACTTTTACCACCAGCACCACTACCCCCATCATTCGCATAAGTAGCATTATTCCAAGTAGTATCACCAGCAGAACCACCACCTAATAATATTGCTCCAAATCCTGTTGTGGATTGTCCTTTTACTTCCCCACTTCCAAATACAGCACCTCTTCCAACTACCAAAGAATATGTATCTTGTTTCAATAAAATATTTGTCGCATATAATACAGCACCTCCTCCTCCACCAGCACCAATATCTCGTCCTCCACTTCCACCTCCTCCAACCATTAATATATCACATAACATTCCACCAGCAGGTATTACAACACTATATGTAGTTGCTGTCCCTACCCCTTGATATGTTAAAATAGCAACTCTTGTCGTAGAAGATGAAGGGGTAAATGTAGAAGTGGGGGCAGGTGTTATTGATAATGCGGTTGGGATTGTTGGAATTGCTGGGTTTGCTGTTAAAAACTCTGTTGTTCCTGAAATAGAAAGACCACCGCTTGTTGTTTTTCCAACTATTCTCGTATCTCCATTAACATCTAACTTTGTTGTGGCGGTTGTGCTGGGAACTGTGCCGATGCCTACATTATCACTAAATAATGATTTTCCTAATACTTCAAACTTGTTTAAAGTTGCTGGAAATGTGCCTATACCAACTCTTCCTCCTCTTATTATCATAGCGGTTGTATCAGTCCCACTATTTTTATGAATTATATCATATTGTATATTTCCAGCACCTACCCAATTTTGCGATATTCGCAATCCATTACTTGCGTCAAAGTTAGTTCCTAACATATTAAGACTTGTTCCAGTAGCAGTATTTGCTCTTTGTATTTCTACAACCGATGTTGCTGTTCCTGTTGCTCCAAATAAAGTTCCACCAGCATAATATATGTTCGTTGCGGTTCCTGTAAATAAATTAGTAAATTGAATATCATTAATATAAATAGCACTACAATTAATAGTTCCTGATACATTTAATTTATAGGACAACGCAGGAGTTCCTATTCCAACAGAACCAGTATTATATTCAATAGTTGTTCCTGATGCCGACCAATATGAAGACACAATAGGTGTATTATTTACATAAAACTTTTTACCAATCCCTGATACATTTACATCTCCTTCTACATTCAATTTATATGTAGATGTTCCAACAGCAGTTGATAAATTAACATTTCCTAAAACATTTAAACTACCAGTCGTGCTTCCTGATAATGCTATTGATGACCCTGTTATTGTTATTCCATTTCCGCCAGTATATGTAGTTCCTGATGTCGCTGATATTACATTTCCAGCACTAATAGAGATGTTTGTCCCAGCAGTCAGTTTATCATTTAAATCATTATAAGACAAATCAGTATTATTGATTTTATATTTACCACCAGTCGGCAGATTAACATTTCCAGCAGTTAATAAATTAGTTGCTGGTGTATAAGTTAATCCAGAGTTTTGTGTTATAGCACTTGTCGTATTACCTATAAGCAATCCATTAACAGTAGTAAAGGTTGTTGCTCCTGTTCCTCCTTTACTTACCGTTAAAGTGCCTCCTAAATCTGCTAATGCTAAATCTTGACTATTAATCTTGTATTTTTGACCTGTTGCTATATTAATGTTCCCACCTGTAATTTCTACATTTCCATTAACTCTTAATCTTGCTCCTGCTGATGATACAACACCTATTCCACAATTTCCATTAATATCTACATCTTTATTAAAAGTTGTAAGTGCTGGTTTAAAAGATACTAGGTCGCTCCCAGCACCATTATATGTAATAGTATTATTTTGATATTGTAAAAAAAGTCCATCTCCACCTCCCAAGTTTGCTAATCTAAAATCAGGGGTTGTATCGGTTCTGTCTCCTAAACTAAACTCGACCGATGCTGTTCCTGTTGTATTTGCCCCTCGTATATATATAACACCATCTAAACTGCCATAAACTTTTAATAAAGGGGCAAAAGTATCAGCGGATAATGATGGTGATGTGCCGATGCCTACAAATCCATTTAATTTTGTCGCTCCAATAATATCTAATTTAGTTGTTGATACTGAACCTGTTGTTCCAATTCCAATATTTCCCATAGTATATACATTTACATCGCTCGTTCCTGTTGGTAAAAGGTTAAGTCTTGATTTTAATATTTTATATGTTAAGGTTTCTTGTGTGTCCCAATAATCATTATATACTTCGGTCGCAGTTGTATTTGTAAAAGTTGTCGTATCAATATCGTCGTAATTAACAACATTACTACGCCTTCTCATTTTCTTATCTCGCTTTTCAATCCTTGCTTGTGTTTCCGCTATTTGTAAATCTACAACTTGTGTTGCCGTATAAATTGTTATTACATTAATTGTAAGATTTCCTGTTGTTCCACCAATACTTGATTTTGGAATAATTATAGTATTTCCAACCACCCAAACTTTTGTTCCTGAATTAGCAACAGCAACTATCTCTGCTACAAAACCTGTTGATATTCTAATATTTATTGTCATTTCAGGGTATGACGCATTCCCAGAATACTCATATATCCCAGCAGTTGTAAATCCGCTATTAGTTGTTCCGTCTATTGTTAATCCGTTCTTGTGAATTAAATAAGCAGATAGAGTTTTCTTTGTAGGGTCATTAGATGCTTTTAAACTATCATTATATAATCCTGCTCTTACATCATATAAAAAGGGTAATGCTATTTCATCACTTTGCGCCCCTTGTTTATCATATGTATATGCTACTGCTGTTATTGCTCCAACTATTCCAGCACCAAGAAACGCATAATTTAAACCATCAAAAAACTTTTTACTCGCTGATAATGCTATATTAATCGCACTTCCTCCTTCACTCGCAACCCTTGATGTTAGACCGGCAATTGTCGCTACTTCTGCTCCTGTATTTCCGCCCAAAGAAAACAACTCCCCAGCAGTTGTGATGCCTGTTGCCGATGTTGATGATGGCGTAAAATTGTATCTATCACTCATTCTGCTCCAAGCATCTTTAACATTTGTTCTTCTTTTCCAACCACTCCAACCTTGATGCGTAAAAGATTTCATACTCGCCATATTTACCACAATAGTTGTTAAATCCGCTAATGCTAAATCTAAAACACTAATTTGTGCTGTATGTGTTGTTAATAAAGTTGTATGTCCTGCTACTATTCCATCTATTGTTGCTACATTTGCTGTTAAAGATGCTATTTGCCCCTCTAAAACAAAAACAGATGCCTCTAATAAATTAACATCTCTAAACCCTTGTGCTACATCTGCCATTATATCTTTCCACCCTGAAAAATATACAGGATTTGTAATTGCGTTATAAGTCCAATATAAATATAGTTTTCCATTTGCTCCAATCTTTGCGTTGTAATATAAATTATTTTCACTTGCTGATACATCATTATTAAGATAAGCATCTTTTGTTAGAAATCTAATCTCCCCTGCGGTGTTTGCTTGAAGAATATATAAATTATTGATATTTGTAGAAGAGTTATTTACAAGTTTAATAAGATATGATGGGTCTCCATTTAACGGTGGAGTTAATAAATCTGTATTAGAAATTGTAGTTATTGTCGAGGAAACACTTGTTTCATTTTCAAAACTTTGGGTAGCATCACAAAAAGTATCGCTCATTCTAGTAATATAAGATATAATTAAATCTCTAAAATTAAAATCTCTACTATAATTAGAAAAGAAAATATAACAGATGGTATATGAAAATATATCAGCGGATTTACCAAAATCGTTTTTTTACAATTTAAAGAAATTAAAATCTGGTTTTAGCAAGCAGATAATCAAAATTACACCTGATAGAACGTTAGCAAGTCCAAATGATATCACGACTTTCCGTTTTCCAATCGGTTCAGTTCTAAATCTTCAATCTCTAAATCTTCATTTTAAAGGTTCAACAAAAGGAACTAATCCCACGCTTTTTCCTAAATATTCATCAACTCTTATTAAGCGCCTATCAGTATCGGTTAATAATGTTAGCGTCCAAATCATAAATGATTACAATATAGTCTATAACACCTACGCAGATTTGAATTCAGGAAATATGACTACTAGATTTGGCGAGAAGTTCGACACAACAACTGACTTTGTTAATACTACCTTGTCTGCTGTTGCCACTACCGCGCAACCCCTCGTTGCTAAAAATCTTCTTGCGTCCGCACAGGGTCTAATCTCTAATGAGCGTATGGTTATCAACCATTTTCTTGGTATTCTAGGAGGTGGTTCAACACCCATTTGGAATACTGATTTAATGGGTGAAATTGTTGTATCAGTCCAATGGGAAACACAAGGTGTGCTATGTGGAACTTGCGAAACAACTGCTACTACCTACACATCTGCTGATACCTATGAATTAAGTGATATTTATATGTCTATTGAAAGTCTTTCATTTGTAAGCGACGAATATTACCAAGCGCTCGCTACTGCGGATAAAATGATTGGGTTCCACGACTTTACTGTTGTTCGCTTCCCCAAAGTATCCAAAGCATCAGGAGTAGATATTACAACGTATATTTCTGCGAGTTCGCTAGATGCCGTGATTGGAACTGCTCTGCCTGCTAATGCGATTACCGCAATCCCTAAAACTATGGTAGGACATTCTTCTTGCTCTGCTGGGACTGGTTCTCTTGCGATTAACATCTATAAGTATTTAAGCGACCCTGTTGCCTCTACTGGTGCTGGTGGTGCTGTCGCCCAAGTCGGCGATGTTTTAAACTACGGAGATGGGTTCTATTCGTCTATGAATATGGTGAGAGACCTCCAATATATCAACACAAGTGTATTTTATATCAATAACAGAATGATTAATTATCAACCATTAGACCCCCTAGAAATCCATCAACAAAATCTCCTTGCCCTTAATTATGAGAACCTCGACCTTTCCAATAACGGATATAATCCTGCTTGTGTTTCACTCGCCCATTTTTTCAAATATTATGGTGTGTGTATTCAAGACTTGTCGCTACTTAACTCATCTACGTTTTATCTCTCTGGAATTAACTCTGCTGGGAGTTCGGTTAGCATAAATTGGAAAGCGACCTTTAACGCTTTTGCGACAATTGACGCTTATCCTATTTTAATGATTAAATGCTCAAAAGTTCTTACCATTAGTCAAGGACGGCAAATTCAGGTTCTCTAAAAACTATATATCATAATGAGATGTTATTCATATCCGTTGGGATTTAAATCGTTTAACACTAATTATTATAATATTGATTTATTTTTATAAAAATTGATTGCTATTACTTAATATAATCAATTAAAACTCTAAAATGGAAACAACAAAGCAAACCAAATCTCAAAGATTTTATCAAAATCACAAGGAAGAAATCGCTGAAAGAAACAAAGAAAAGGTAAAATGCGAATGTGGTTCATTTATAACAAGAAATAATATGACGAGGCATCGCAAAACTATGTCTCATATGTTAAAAGCAAAAATAATTAAATACGAATTTATACCTGATGATGATGAATAAATTGGTTGCGGATTTATCAAAGGCAATTAAAGGTCATTATCAACCTCATTAATTTTCTTCAACCTCATTATAACCTCATTATACACCATTATGGTATGTTTTTTATATATTTCTCTTTGTTTTTGTTATCTATTAATGAGGTAATGAGGTTAATGAGGTTGAAAATGAAAAAAACAAAAAACAAAAAATATAAATCTTTATTTTCCAATCGACCTAAAATAGGGTATCAACCTCATTACCTCATTACTTGTCATTAATATATATATCAATTTTAAGTCAAAATAAATAAGGATAAAAGAAAAATGTTTGCTATAATTAGAATAAGATGGTATTTATAGATGTTAGTAAAGAATACAGAGAACGCGTAAATGCGTTTAATGCTAATAGTTTTTATGGAGCATCACAAGCGCAGATACAACAAAAAGAGCAAGACAGAACCGAAACAAGAAGTGCTGGTGGTCTTAATAATACCGCAGAACCGACATCATTTTGGGAACGCGATAATCCCCATCGTTCCGTATTAGGAGACCAAGCATATCTTGCTGGAACTTCGCTATGGAATACAAAATTTAAAGAAAAAGAAGTTAATCAAATCCAGTATAAACAAGCGCCGACATACGGATTTGTAAAAAATAGATGGACGGAACATTTAGAAGAAATAGAAAGAAACCGAGTATCTAATGTTGTTCCTTCGATGGTAGGCAACGGAAATATGGTATTAGTTGTTGATAATAATGCCTAATTAATATTTAATGTTATTTTTTTTTATCTTCTTATATTAGAATGAGTTATTATAAAAAGCAACCTAAACATACTCGAAGTGTGTATATAAATACAGATAATGCGTTTTATGTTAATGCCGAACGAACATTATTCAGTTTTCGCATACCTCCAATAAATATTGAAGATGAAAGCGTATTATATGTTAAGAATACCAATACAGATTACAAAGATAATATGGGTTTATCCGTTAAAAATGTTAATACAGGATTATTTTTAGGTTCAACCGCCACATTTGGTTCTACTTACACAGTAAATCCAGCAATCACCTTTGTATCAAGTGATGGTAAAGGAACAGGAGCAACCGCAATTGGTCTTCTCGCTCCATCAGGTTTATCAGGTTCAGCAACAGCAACAACAACATCTGTAAATGTAATAAATGCTGGTTCAGGTTATACAGGTGTAGCAGGAGATTATGTAGTTAATGCCGTTGTCCCTCAAACAGGTGGAAGTGGTGCGACGATTACTTCTGGAACTCTTACAACAGCAACAGGCAGTTTTTCACCAGCAGGAACATTAAATGCTGGTTCAGGATATACAGAAATTCCTTTATTTGTTGCCCCTTTACCGCCAGCATCTGTTCCAGCAACATTCAATTCAGCAGGAATTACCGCAGGAGTTATCACAACTGTTCCTACTGTTGCCAATCCAACCCTTAATGGATTTTATAATTCAGCAACATTTACTGCTTCATTTGTAAGCGGTCATAAAATAGCAACAGGCGTGGTTAATAGTAATGCGTCAGGAGGTATTACCTCAATTTCGCTGGATAATGCGAGTGATAATGGTTATTATGATGCTTCTAATCCCTTAACTATTGTATCTATTAATGATGTTCCATTAGGTCAAGGGTTCGGCACAGGACTTGCTTACACACCAGCATATTCTGCTGGTAAATGTGTAAGTATAACTATTACATCAGCAGGAACTGGTTATGGAGCAAATATGGTAAATGGACCAATTCAATTTTCATTTCCTTCAATAGGCACAGGAGCAACCATAACAGGAGCAACAATTTCACAAGGGCGTATTACTGCGATTACATTAGGTGCTGGTGGAACTAAATATTATGCTCCAACAGTAAATATTACAGCAGGTCTTGTCGTCCCAGTTCAAGCAACATATGAACCAGTTTTTAAAATCGCATCGGTTCTCGCAGGGGCAAGAATGCTTACACACGGCAGAGGATACACTTATCCTCCAAAACCAATTATAGCGACAACTAACAGAATTACTAATTCAGGAGATTTGCCATTAATTAGCGAGACTATACCAACATATCTCGTAGAAAAAAATAATTATTATACTATCAAAGCAGATGGTTTCCAATTCAATCGCACATTATATACTAACACGGATAATAAAGGAATACCAACAATCGCAGTATGTAGCACAAACGAAAATGTGAATAATGAAGATTATATTGACCTAGTTCTTCCAGCACAAGTAATTAATGATTTTACTCTTCATATTACTGACAGAGATGGTCTTGGAATTGAAGTAAATAAAAATATGTCTTTACTTCTAACAATTGAAGAACTTGACGAAAAACATACAAATTTTAATAATTCTAAACGTCAAGAATATTAAATAGCAACGATGTTTCTCGTGCTACTATTTGCTCCCCATAATGAACCATTACTAGCAACGCTAGAACTAGCAATATTGGTAGAACTAGCAACACCGCTAGAACTAGCAATACTGGTAGCACCTGCCGAAGACCACATAGAAGTATCCCTTGTCGTAGAGGCATTAGATGATGCCATAGTAGAACTAGCGACCGAAGATGATGCCATACTTACTGGTGCTGTTTGCGCTTTACCTCTTTTTTTTGCTTTAACTGGAACTGGAACTGGTTTTTTGCCCTCATCGATTTCTTTTTTAATTTTTTTTAAAAATGCTTTTATAGATGGCGTATTTGACACATTTGAGATATTTGAGATATTTGAAGCGCTTGTTTTACGACGCGAAGATGATATCTTTGCTTTTGCTGGTGTTGGTGCTGATTGCGCTCCATCAGGATTTGGTATTCTATTCCCTTGTTTATCATAATATTCTGTTGGTATATCATCATCTTGATATTCTATTCGTTTCAAATCCCCATCTTTATCATAAAAACTTGTTTTTGAGAGCATAGACTTATAAATTCTATCGCTTTCTTTTTCAAGTCTTTTCAAATAAAAGTCTTCATAGGTATAAAAATAGTAAAAATCTTCTAAATTACTTGACCTAACTAAATGTTTATTTTCAGGAACTTCTTTTATTTTGTCGGTATTTACTTCTAATTGGTCGAATTCCAAAGCAGGATATGCTTTGTCAATACTTACTACTCCATCTTTATACCAGTTGTCGTAATCGTCGTATCTCGTATATGTTTTACTTAATGAATATTGATTAAAACGACCTTCACTTTCTTCAACCTTATAATAATCATAACGCCAAAATTGATTTTGTAAATATGTTGAAAATCTAACATCAGCAGTATAACTTATTTTCATTTCTTTATCTGTAATGCTTCCATCTTTACGTTTATAAGAAAAGACAAAATAATCGTAATCTTGGGTTGGTTTGTATTTTAAATATATACCACCACTTCCATCTTTATTTCCTGTATAATCATCTATTTTAACGTTTCTTTCTTCATATCTTTCTATTATTTGAAGATATTCAGGATAACTTTCTCCAATATATTTTTTAAAATTATTTGTATCAACCTTAATATAAGTATATGCTAATTTATTATTTTCTACAACAAGGTTAGTGTGGTATTTTACCCAGTCCTGCGCTTTTTCTTGTAATTTTTTCCATTTCTTTTTATACCATAACATTCTCATTTCACCGCTTGCTTTACCCATTTGAACTGCTCTTGATATTATATTTTTAGCATCTTCTTCCTCATACTTTGCGCTATTAATTGATTTATTAATAATTACTTTCGCTTTTGCTGGCGTTGCTTTTGCTGGCGACCCTTCCGCTATTGATGCTAATGATGTTGATGCCCCTGCTTTTTTGCTCTCTTTTTCCGCTTTTGCTTTTGCGCGAAAAGTTGCTCCTGCTAATCTATTTTGTTCTCTACGTTTTTCAACATCAGGGTCATCACTAACAGGCGCTCTTGGTCTTCTCACTAATGGCGCATCACTTACTGCTTTTGTTTTTGGTGGCATATTATTATTATACGTTCTAATATAACAAAAGAAAAAAATAATACAAGAAGATAAAAAAATTATTAATAATTATGATAACTAATTCTTTTATGGTTCCCTCTGCTCGATAATGTTTTTTTAGGATTAAAGCGATGAATACCAAAAGCGCCAAGAAAGTTAGCAAAATGTGGGTGTTGGTCTAGTGTCATATCAAAAGATTTTTTTGCTATATCAACAACAGTTGATGTCGCTATTTGTTTTACAATAGGCGAGTATTCCAACGCTAATTTTCCTATTTCGTGTGTTAATAGCGAACCAAATCCGCTAGCGAGCAACATCGCCATCAATTCTTTCTTTTCTACTATTAAGAGATATTATTTTTTAGAGTAATAATTTGAAGATGAAAACAACAACTAGGCATATCATTTAATACTTGGGCGTATTCGTTAATTAACTTAAAATTTATTTTGGTAATAATCCTATCATCTATTTCTATTTTATAATCAGTAGGGTTCTGCCAATTAATATAAGAGAAAGGCGATATATCCTTTGGTATCCAAGCAAATATATCACCAATTCCTGATGATTTCGTATAAGTTTTATTAAAGAATGTATATGGTTTAGTAGTTAGTTTTAATGATGAAGTTAATAAGATTTTTTTAAAGTTAATAAGGTTAAGATAATTAGGTGATGTTATGCTATCAGCAGTTCTAAATAATATTATAGTTCCCACCGATGATGGTGTAATCCACCCTAGCATTTTTCGTAAGATTACGTTAAACTGAATTTCAACTTTATATGTTTCATCAATTTTGTCTGCTTCTGTATAATAATAATAAGGTTGCGCTGAACTCCACGATAAGACCTGTTTATTTTGTGCTGTTAAAAATGATTTTCCTGCTGGAAAATTAGAGAATGCGAGGTTAGGTGATATATGTAATGATAAATAATAATTTAAAAGAGCGTTAAGATTGGCGAGTGAGTAAAATCCATCTTCAATTGTTTTGTTATATGTTATAGTGCTGTCAGCGATAGTTTCGGTAAATGATGCGTATGTGATAAAATCTAGTTTTAAAATCTTTATTTTTGTTTTCATTTGTGATGGTGAAGAGAAACCAACTGGTAAAAAACCTATTTTGTGATATTGATATGAAGCAGAGACCGCCATTTGAAAACTAACAGTTCTTGTAGTAGAAGACAACCAATCGTTAGGTTGATAAATCATTACATTTGTCCCAATTTGACCTAATTCATTCCAAGTAATACCATCAATTGAACCAAATACTTGAACACCAATATATATTGGGTTAATTTCAGGTGTAAGCGGTGAAGCAATATTTTCAATAACAACATCTAAACTTTTAGCGAACCTACTTTCAGTAGGTGTAGTAGCATTATAATAAACTAAATAATCAGTATTAGAAAACGCCATAAACCGAGTAGTTAGATATGCTGGTGATGGTGTAGGACTAAAAATATTCATAAACTTTGAGTTTGCTGGTATAATTGTTCCTGATGTTGTTATGGTGCTGTCGTATAATTTTAAAGTAATGTTTCCAGCGTTAGGTGTAAGTGTTTCAGTATGTGCTGTTCCATCATTAATACTGTTTAAAATAGGTTTGTATATATTTGCTCCTACACTATTGAATAAATTTGTATCTGTAAAATATCTTGTATCTGTTCCTGTGGGTGTGCGTGTATAACTGCGTGTAGTATGTAGTATTGTGAATGTATTATTCTGTAAATCGCTTGATATATTATACATAGAATTTAAACTTTGAAAATCTTTCAAACAAATAAAGCATTCCTCGTCTTCTTCTAAAATTATTGGGTGAGGAAGATATACTGTGAAGTCGTTGTAAGAACCTAATGCTTCCGTATCAATATATAAGTCGTGTGTTGTGGTCATTCTATATTATGATTATATTATTTTTATTTATTTTCAATATCAGCAAGTGTTAATTGCTTATCCCAAGACAATCTAAAATGGATAGGGTCAGCAGGGTGAATTCCTACGATTAATGCTCCATATTCTTCTTTCATAGCGTGGTCGTAAAGTTTAATTAGATTATCTAGTGATATAATACCGCCTACTTCTTCGGTTATATTTTCTAATAATTTCTTTTTATTTGCGTTTCGCAACATTACAAAATAATCTATTTGTTTTCGCACTAATGTAGGAACACTTTTAAATGATTGAGATATAAGAAGCATATTTATGGGAACGCGGTCGGCACTATCGTGTCTATGAAGAATAATTGTTTGATTTATAAAATTAGCACGCTTGTATCCAAAAACTAGGGGATTATTCAAAAGGTCATCAAAGACCATAAATATAACGCGCGGTCTTTTGTAAAGGGGTTTATCTTCCAATTTATTATAATGAACAAAATCCTTTTCATCTAATATTAATAATTCCAAAGTATCTAATTTATTTTCTCCTAATTTTTGCCATTTTTTATAAATTGTTTCGTATTCCATATATTTTTCTATTTGCTGTTTTTCTTGTAAGCATTCGTCATATACTTCTTGTAATTTACCTACATTATCTTTACTAATATCGTAAATATCTTCATCTGCTAACGATTTCAAAGTGCGTATAATAGCATTATTTTTGCTAGTTGCTGTGCTTCCGCTATACCATATAGTTCTCATTTCACATTTTTCACCATCTTGTGTAAAACCTGAATTTTCATAAGCAGTAAGCAGTTGTATTATATTGTAAGTTTTTCCTGTATTTTTTGCGGAACTGCTTAATAAAGAAAACCATAATTTTGGCAAGAATTGATTATTAGGTTCAGGAGGATTGTATTTAACGTAAGGTCTAATTTTTGTATTAACTTTAATTTTTTTTTCAATAACCGCAGACATTATTTAAGAATAATTATCTTTCTATATTATAGTAATATAATAAAATATGAATACACCTGCTAAAATAGAACACGAAGCATTTATGACGGAAGAAGATATAGCAACATATGATAGTCTTATTAGTATGGGGAGAAGTCAAATAGGTAAAGAGTTAGGAAAAGGTGAAGATTATCTACTTCATATTGCTACGATGATAACTATTAAACAACAAAAAGGAATGACAATCGCATTAGATGACCCAACAATTGTTAATCTAAAACGTATTCATAAAGAATTCCACGAACAAGGTCTAATTCACGAAACACCGCCTGATTGTTTTTATGAAAGCGCGAGAGTTCTAAAAGAACCATATTTAGACCCACAAGTAGAAAAAGAAATTAATGAATTAAATGGTTTAACATCTAATATTGTAATTAATGATAAAAAAACAAGCAATATTGAAAATGAAATTGTTGATGATGATATACAAAAGGGTTATGTTAAACTTGTTGTTCCTGAACTTTGAGCGAATATTTAATACCTTCGACGATACTATTTCCCACAGCATCAGCGATGTCTTTCTTTTCCAAATATGACATTCCGCTATTATTAATCATAGTTAAATACATTCTGCGCAGGTCAGTAGCACCTATTTTCTTTTTATAAATTTTATTCATAATAGAAGAGAACTTAACAGTTAATGCTGGTTGAGTATATTCATATCCTAGTATAAATCCTGTATTAGGAAGTATATCAATAATTTCTGTTGGTATTTTAATGGTAATACTTTTTTTATTTTTCGTGTTCGTATCTTTTATATACATAAACTCATCATCGAAGTAATTGCCTTTGTTTTCTCCATAAGTCATCGTGCGATAATCATCTAGGCGCCTAGTGGGTATTAATGTCATAAGCAGATACATAATTTTTTCGTAATCATCTGTTAAAAATTCATTAGCATTTTTTAGAATATCTTGCTTGTCAAAACTTATCATATCTTCTTCTTTAATTGTGGAATTGTTTCTTTTAACGCCTTCCGCAATTTCAATACTTCTTTTAATAGGGGTCAGGAACTTAATCAATTTAACAAAACCAGTAATTTTTGTAAATATTTTACATAAATTAGGGACCGCTTTTAATTCGTTTTCAATAATATATGGCATTTTTTCATACAAATAGTTAAACTCTTTTTGGATAACTGTTTTATCATATTCAGCGCCATTAATAGCATTAATGATATCATCGCTTAAATCTTGATTAGTCATTCTACGATGAAATGCTCTTAATTTAGATATATAAGTATTAATTGTATTATCCTTCAAAGGAACTGTTTTTGCTCGCTTTGGTTTATATTTCAAAGGAGTAATATCATCTAAATTAACATCTAGAACAGGTTTAGATATGACAGGTTCAATTCCTTTTTGTCTCGCTCTCCAAATACGTTGATATTCGGTCTTCTTGCGTCTTTTTTCTTCTGCGTCCATATTATATATATCTATTGATTTATTCTTATATCACTATCAATTTTTATTATTTTGACTTATAATGACTTATAATTTTTATATTTCCAATCAAAGAACCATTCAGCATATTCTTCTCCAACAATTAATGTCATCGCATCAAATTCAAATAAAAGAGAATTCTTTTCTCCTTTATAACGCTGAATTATAGGTCCGCGCGCTCCTTTTATTAAAGTAAAATCATTATAATAAGCACCTGACTTCTTTTCAAACTTTTCAACCAATTTAGCAAAATCAGTAATCTTGTTGTAATACTCTAAATCAAACATAGTTTTAAACTGATATTTTTATAATATATACTATCAATTTTTATTTATTTAATGATATATGATATACATATTAATGACAAGTAATGAGGTAATGAGGTTGATACCCTATTTTAGGTCGTTTGGGAAATCAAGAATTATTTATTTTGTTTTTTGTTTTTTTCATTTTCAACCTCATTAACCTCATTACCT
>Ga0209596_1002354_pt1 | contig 15610 bp, 5 predicted proteins | sample M_130807_MF_Meta_FD_187314 | JGI IMG/M metagenome (GOLD analysis project Ga0209596, IMG submission 187314) | Freshwater microbial communities from Lake Montjoie, Canada to study carbon cycling - M_130807_MF_MetaG (SPAdes) (version 2) | ecosystem: Environmental > Aquatic > Freshwater > Lake... | reverse complement strand
GACCCTGAGGGTTCCCTCAATACCTACCTTGCTTATTACGGCAAAGACGCTTTGAAAGACTTGTACAAGCGTATGTCTGGCAAGGAAGAGGTTGAAGAAGAAGACAACTACGAACCGCCTGAGGGGATGATTAAAGGCCCCGGCAATGGCATGGACGACATGGCTACGGCTCGTATGGCTCATGGTGGTCAGAAGGTTCTTCTATCCAACGATGAGTTCATTATCCCTGCTGATGTCGTAAGCGGTTTGGGTGATGGCAGTAGTGAGTCAGGTGCCAGAAAGCTGTACGCCATGATGGACAGAGTTCGCATGGACAGGACTGGCAACAAGAAGCAACCTGGAAAGGTTAAAGACGTTCGGGTTCTACCCGCTTAGGAATTAATATGGCAGATCCACTTAGCTCAACATTTCAGACGCAGGACATTCCCGAATACCTTAGACCATTCAGGAACGCTCTACTGTCTTCTGCATTCAGCAGTGTATACACTCCAGAGGCAATGAAGAACTTCTTGCCTAATGCCACTTACTTCAATGCGTATACTCAGAATCAGCCTAACCAGCAGCAGAATACTTCTGGCAATACTGGAGACACTGGCACAACTGGCAACGAGAGGAATGATGCGGCTAGTAATGAAGAGAGCAATAAGAACGCCATCTTCAATGCGTTGAATATGGTTTCTGGCAAGATGCCTAAGTTGCCTGGATTAGTTTGGGATACTAATACTCGCACCTATGTGCCAGAAGCGTACAAGACGATTAAGTCTGCTAAGGGCGGTGAGCTGAATCCTAAAGAGGATCCTATCCAGAAGATCCTGGATGAGTATCAAGGTCTTCGAGAGAAGATGCCCGTTGGCTTGATGCAAGCTGCTATCCCTGCTGCTGATGCTAAAAGTCTTACCGGTGGCGTTACCTATCCTGAGTTCAAGAATCCCTTTAATGTCACTAGAGGCCCTTCTCAAACCTCTAGCTACACAATTGGAGATAACATCAGCCCAGACATAACTCGCTTTAATCCTCGTCCTGTTATTGCTCCTGGGGTTGTTCCTCCGGTTGGCACTGGTGTTACTACTCCTCCAGGTGGTGGAGGCGTTGGAACAATCGGTGGTCCACAGACAGGTGGTCCTGGCCCACGCGATCCTAGTTTAGATAGAAGAGTTACTCCTAGCACACCGCCAGGAACTCCTGGAACTCCCGTTAGACCGCCAGGAACTCCTGGTACAGGTGTCGGCACTGGTGGTGGAGGTGGTATTGGTAATCTTGCTCAGATTGTTTCTAGTGGTCTTGCTGGGACCACTACTGCTAATCAAGGCGCTGGTGGGTATAACCCACTTCAGTATGCTACTGACGATCAGGCTAGAGGACTTGCCTCGTTGCTTGGTGGGACTAACCAGAGTACGAATACATCTGGTCCACTTAATGTTCCCTCACAGAATCAGCTTGGCTTTGGTGGCAGTGACACTTTCAATGCTGGGTTAATCCAGCAGCAGCTTCGTCCTGGTCAGACTCCTAGTGAGATGACTTCATCTCTAGCTCGACTGAGAGCTGAGGTTTCTGGTTCTGGAGGCGACACTTCTTCAATCGACAGATTGATTCAACAGAACAATCAGGCTTATGCTTCTGGCGCTAGAGTGTCTCCTGTTGGGCAACCTCCTGCAACTACTGCTCCTCCTGCGACTAGTAAGCCTCCTGCGACAACTACTCCTCCTGCGACTGAACCGCCTCCTGATCGTGGCACTACGCCACTTCCAAGGAGTGGTGTTCCCGGTTTGGCTCCGACTCTACCTGACGTAATATATGATCGTATCCCTGAGCCAGATGTTCCTCCACCAGTTAATCCTGATCCTGATATACCTGAGCCTTATATTCCTGAGCCTTATAATCCTGAACCTGAGTCTTATATTCCTGAGCCTGAAGTATACAATCCTGAAACGTACTCGCCAGAGACATCTGTGCCTGAGCCTGATGGTGGTGGTATTGCTTCTCTCTTAGGTTCAAATCAGTCGAATACTCCTGAGTCGAATACTCCTGAATCTTATACGCCTGACTCTTACACTCCTGAGTCCTATACGCCAGAAGCGTATACCCCTGACTCCTATACTCCTGAGTCTTATACTCCTGAAGTATCTGCTCCTGAGTCCTACGCTCCTGAATCGTACACGCCTGAGTACTATGCTCCTGAAGCATCTGCTCCTGAATCGTACACCCCTGATTATGGGTCGGATCAATCTCTTGCTAGTTTTGATATTGGCGACGATGGCAGGGTGAATAACTATCGTAAGGGTGGGTCTGTCCGTAGGTTTGATGAGGGTGGGCCTGTTGCTGCTGTCACTCCTCCTTATACTCCCCCGTTTAGCTTGGGTGGATTTGGTGCGCCACAAACTCCTGTTGCTGGTGGATTTGGTGGTCCTAATGGCGCTGCTTCTCTGTTCAAGACTGCTAATCCAAAAGTCGAAGGTGAGGTTCAGAACCTATTCAACGCGCCTCCTGTGTATGGTGGACAGCGGACGATGTTGTTTGGACAGGACTTTGGACAAGGTAATGAGGCTACTGGGTATACGTCTAGTAATCTAACCAGGAATGCGTTGTCCGGTGTTGGTGGGCTTCAGAGTATATACGACAATAATGGGCAGATCCGTCAAGGAACTGACTTTAGCAAGGGAGTTAGCGCCATTAACTCTGCGACTGATTTGTCCGGTAATGCTGCTGAAGAAGGTTCTAATCTAATCGGCGCATCTAGGCTTCCTCCAGAGCAAAGCTACCTGATGAGTCTCATGCCGGGGATTCAGGGGATGGGATTCAAGGACGCCATTAAGGTGAATCCTATCCAAGCGCCCAACATGATTAATCCAATGGGCGTAACTGCTGCCCAGGATATGGTCACTCAGATGACCCCACAGCAGTTGGGTACTTTCCAGATGGCACAGCCTATGGGCGTGAGTGGTCAGAACATTGACGTTCTTGGTCAGTTAGGTGGTTTATCTGGAACAACAGTTCAGGGAGTCCCTCAACTACAGCAGTTCCAGATGCAAGGTCCAGAGAAAGTCACTGGTCAGACAAGAGATATTCTTTCTACCTTAGGTGGTTTGTCTAGTTCGAAAGTTCAAGGCGTACCTCAAGTACAGCAGTTTCAAATGCAGGGGCCTGAGAGAGTTACTGGTCAGACGAGAGATATTCTTTCAACTTTAGGTGGTCTATCTGGCGCAACTGTTCAAGGTGTTCCTCAAGTACAGCAGTTTCAGATGCAAGGCCCTGAGAGAGTGGGATCTGGTCAAACTCAGGTAGATCAGTTTGGACAACAGCAAGCACAACAGTATATGTCTCCTTATATGGATGCAGTTACTGAGATGCAGAAGCGTGATGCTTCTCGTACTGCTGGAATGCAGAAGGCTGGTCGTGGTGCTGCTGCTGTTCGTGCTGGTGCATTCGGTGGTTCTCGTCAGGCTATTCAGGAAGGAATGGCTGAAGAGGCGTTACAGCGCCAGCTAGGTGACATTGATACGGTTGGCCGTCAGAGAGCATTTGAGAATGCTCAGTCTCAGTTTGATCGTGATCGTGCTGCTTCGCTTGCTTCTCAACAGACTAATGTGCAATCTGCATTGCAGGCTGCTCTTGCTAATCAACAATCTGGCCTCACTGCTGGTCGAGAGAACCTTGGTGCTAACCTTTCCACGCAACAACTTGGCGCTCAAACTGCATTGCAGGCTGCTCTAGCTAATCAACAATCAGCACAGCAGGCTGCGCTTACTGGATATGGAACGAGGGCAGACATTCTACGTTCTCAATCTGCACAAGACCTGCAAGCCGCACTTGCCAATCAACAAGCTGGACTTGCCACTGGAAGAGAGAATCTAGGAGCGCAACTCAGCACTCAACAGCTAGGTAATCAATCTGCATTACAAGCCGCTCTCGCTAATCAACAAGCAGAACAACAGTCAGCTCTAACTGGATATGGCACGAGAGCTGATATTCTTCGCTCTCAATCTGCACAAGACCTTCAGGCATCTCTGGCAAATCAACAAGCTGGACTTGCTACAGGTAGAGAGAACTTAGGCGCTAACCTTAATACTCAGCAACTAGGTGCTCAACAAGCGTTGCAGGCCGCTCTTGCTAATCAGCAATCGGCACAACAAGCTGCTCTCACTGGGTACGGGACCAGAGCGGATGTCCTTCGTTCTCAATCTGCACAAAACTTACAGGCAGATCTTGCTAACCAGCAGGCTGGCCTTACCGCTGGCAGAGAGAATCTTGGCGCTCGTTTGGGCCTTCAGCAACAGGGTGCTCAACAAGCCCTACAGGCACAGCTTGCTAATCAGCAAGCAGGTCTTACCGCTGGTCAGGCTAACCTACAGTCTTCTCTTGCCACACAACAGCTTGGCGTTCAGTCTGGTTTAGAGGCAGCTAAGGCTACTCAGTACGGCGACATATCAATGACGCAGATGCAGTTGGATGCTGCGAAGCAGGCTTCGGCAGAACAGGAAGCGGCTAGACAGCGCCAGTTCAATAATAGGTTGGCTGCAATTCAGCAGGGGTCAGCATCTGCTGGCGCACTAGCTGGGATGGGTGGTCAAATGATGAGCATCAATCCTGCGGCACAACAGCTTGAGCTTCAACGTCTTGCCGCCATGCAGCAGGCAGGTGGTGCCGTTGACGCTCGTACTCAAGAAGCGATGAACCTTCAGTATCAAGACTTCATCAATCAGCAAAACGCTCCTTATCAGCAGATGAACTTCTTGCAAGGTATTATGTCTGGTATACCCACTGGTATGCAGACAGAGAATGTACAGTTCGCTCGACCTGCTTCTGGTGGCTTGAGTGGTCTTTTGACCGCTGGTGCTGGGTTGGCTTCTAACTACTACGCAAACCAAAAAACATAAGTAAGATGAATATATTAAAAGCAGCAGACGATATCAAGAACTTCTCAGACCAGCAGCTACTCTCTGCTGGCGAGAACCCTGTGATGCTACCGCCTTACTTGGTCCTTGCTGAGATGAAGCGCCGTGAGCAAATGAGAGCTGAGTTTGCTAAGTCACAACAACAGCAGCAACCTCCTACTGTGATACAACAGACAGCGCAGAACCTTGCACAGTCTCAGCAGCAACAGGGTCAGCCACAGCAGGGTATGCCTCAACAGGGGATGCCACAGCAGCCTCAGGCTCAAGGGATCATGCAGGGAGCGCCACAGCAGGTTGTGGCTATGGCAGGTGGGGGGTATGTTCCTAGGTATGCGGCAGGTACTACTAACTATTCAGATACTCTCAAATTCTTTAACGATCAGATCAAGGCGCTGGCTCCAACGTCCAAGGCTCCTACTCAAGCACCTCCTTCACTAGCAATGTCTAATGAGGATATTGCTAAACGATATCCAGACAAGCCTCTCGCTGGATACATTGATGAGATGAGGTCTGCGTATGGGCCACGGGATTACAGCGCAGAGAAGAAGCTCGTAGATTATCAAACCCAGATGGCTGAAAGCAAGAAGCCTCGTCTGGGCGATGCCTTGATTGCTGCTGGCGCAGCGATGGCTTCTAATCGAGATAACAAAGTTGGTCTGGCTAATCTATTGGCGCAGGCTATTGGCGTTGGATCTCAATCATACGACGCAGCAAAAGAGAATCAAAACAAACTCAGAAACCTAGCGATGATGGGTCAGGTCGCTATGCAAAGGCAGCAGCAAAAAGACTCTGACGATATGATCGGCAAGGCCATGGAGTCCAAGAGATCTGATATTGGTGTAAATCTTGGCAAGCTACAAACGATTGAGGCGAACATTCGCTCGACCAGTGAGGCACTGAGTAGGGCTGATAATCTAAGAGATCAACAGGCATATCAAGCTCAATTGTCCGCTCTTGAATCTGCTAGAGCTGTGATTATTGCGGAGCACCACGATCGAACGCAGCTAATGGCTGCTTCAATGAATGGCTATGCGCGTAATCAACCCAGGCCTACACAGAATCAGCTTGACGCTCAGACGGCGCAGGAGTTAGCCGCAAAGGCCCTAATGTACGCAGCTGAACATAAGCGGCAAAATCCAGGATATAAGTCTAGTACAGCTGAACTGGCAATTGATAATTTGTTTGCAATGAAAGGACCTAAGGGTAAAGAAACGCTAGCATTCTTTGAAGGATACAAACCAGAACAGAGGATGAGAGCAGGGCAAGTTATCCGAGACTTGGTTACCCAAAATCTCAAGGACGATAAGATTCAGGCAGCTATTGATAAAGACAAAAACAAAGGCAACCCATTTGGCAGTTTAGGTACTCAGATTAATCCAGACGATAGTGTACTTAGTCAATATGGCTCTCTAAAGTAATCGGTAAGGATATAACATGGCAGAAGTTTCTAGAGTTATTAATGGTAAGACTTGGGTTTTCCCTGATGAGGAAACCGCAAGGCAAGCTGAAGCTGCGTTAGAGGCCTCTCGTGTAGCAAGAGCACAAAAAGAAGAGAGCTTCTTTGATGCTGGTGCTTTTCTCAAGTCTATAATTCCTGGTGCTATTAGAGGCACTGGATCTGCTATCCAAGGCATTGGCTCACTTATTCAATCTGAAGGTACTAAAGAGACTGGAAGAGGAGTGAGGGATTTTGGCGATACTGTTTCTGAAAACTACATGGGCCTTGAGCCTTATCGCAGATACACTACTGGAGCACAACTTGGTCAGACAGCAGGTGCAATGGCCCCGGCTGCTCTTGCTGCTTTTCTTGCAGCCGCGAGTGCTCCAGCTTCAGTTCCCGCTGCTGGTGTTGCTGCAATAACTGCTGGTGTTAGTGGGCTTATGGGTCTAGCTCAAGGCGCTGGAGAAATATCAGAAGACATTGACCAAGCTAGGAAGAGAGGCGTTGAAGTTACTCCTGAGCAGGAGCAAAAACAAGCCTTCGCGCAAGGTACTATCACTGGCATTCTTGAAGCTATCCCATTTCATAAAGCTGGAAAACTTATTGGACTTGGCCGACTTGGAAGTAAAGCTATTGCTAGTGGAGTAGGAGAAGAAGCAGAGGAAGTAGCAAAGCTCCTTACCATGGCTAATAAGCCTATCCTTGGCGCTGGCTATGGTGCGAGAGCACTCAAGCAGGCAGCGGCTGAGAGCGTAACCGAAGGGCTGCAACAAGGTTCTCAAAACGTAATTGCTCGTGGTGATTTGTCTGGTGTATTTGGTCCTGGCTATGACACACAAAGAGATCTGACGGAAGGCGTTGGTGAATCCATGGCCGTTGGCGCTTTGTTTGGCGGTGCTTTACAAGGTGGTCAGGATCTATATGTACGCCACAAGATAAACCAAGCAAAGTCTAAGATTCGTCAAGTTCAAGATGAAAGCGAATACGTTCCCGATCAACGTGAAGATAGTGTTATAGGCAGAGAGAAAGAAGGGCAGCTACAGCAAGGTGTCGCCGCTGGAACTTTTACAAAGGCAATCAATAAAAGACTTAATGATACCCTCACAGCCGCAAGCCTTGCGATCAACAATGAAGAGTCATCTCCATTAGATAAGCTCAATGCTTATAGAGAGTTTGCTGCACAGTATAATTCTGGGAAGACGTTTGGAGAACTGCGCGGTAAAGATATTATTGCAGCAAACAAATTAGCGCAAAGTTACTTTGAAGGAGAATCAAGTCCAGAGTCTCTTGAGATTGGTATTCAAGCAAGGGAGAGTGAAGCTCCTGGTTCTGTTGACATGGTTGATGTCAAACCTGTTGAAGGTAAAGTAGGTCGATATCAGATCTACGACGGAAGACAGTTGGTTGAAATGGTTGACGGTAAACCTTTTGATGGTAAAGAGCTACCAGTTGTTGAATCAACTCCTGTCGAGGAAGACACATCCAAAGACAGTAGAGTGCCAGAGTTCCAGGAGAGGTATGCTAGGAATACTTACAAAAAAACATACGCAGAGCTAAGTGAACCTGAGTCTGATATTGTTGATCGTAAAGTTGACTTCGATCTAGACACAACAATCCTTCCCACTAAGATCAAGGAACGAGAACAGCAGCAGTTTGCTATAGACGAGGCGCAAAATCAGAAGCAAGCTGAAAGAGATCGCAAGGCTCAGGACGCTCAGAGGTTAGCCTTTGATCGAGATTACATTAATGGCAATGGACCTTTATACAAAGAAATCATCTCTGGGCTTGGGTTAAAGAGCAGGCTGAAAAACGCTGACATCCCTGCGATTGCTGAATTAATGCGTGATCGTGTTAAAGAGACGACGAAGGCTGAGAAAGATGCTCAGTTAAAAGCATCTGCTGAACTAGCTAATACTAAGCTCCAAGATAATATTGATGCGGCAGATCTTCTTTCCATGGAATTGTTTGGCAAGAATACTTCCTTGCTGTACGATTCACAAAAGATTGTACTTGCTAATCGGTTAGATATTAATTTGGGACAGATTGCCGCAGAGAAATCCAGGCTACAACAGGAGGCCTCGCGACGGACAGGAATCAACCTCAATACTCCTGATGGAGATTCTGCTGATGTTCGACTGAATCGTGCCTCCGTAAAGATATACGGTAAACAATTTGCAGATCTAACTGAATTACAGCAAGGAGCTGTCAGTGGTGCGGCAGAAAGGATCGGTAGTGTAGTTCTTCCAGAAGAGGTCAAGGAGAAGGAACAGCTTAATAAATATGGCGTTGATGCTGGCACTCTTCGGTCTGTCGTTGAAGAGTTAAGGGATCCTGCGAGGACTCCCGTTGACGAGCAAAGTGGTCTGGTCAAAGTTGATGCCAGTACGATTCAATCTATGCCTTTCATAAGAGGCATGAGAGGCAAAGCCGTTGATAATGCTCAAGCATTATTTGGCGCAATGGTTGAACGTGGTGACGTGGTTGATATCGAGGGTAATTACTACCTCAATCCCGACACCAATGGACCAATGTACAAGGCTAAAGGTAAGAAGGCAGCAGTACCAGCAGCAGCAACCACAACCCCGCCTACGGTAGCTGCCGCTACTCCAGTTACTCCTGCTACTCCCACTGCTACCGCAGCCCCATCTGCCCCTGTTGAGCCTGAACGTGGCACTCCTAGGCCTAGATCAATACCATTGAACCTTGACGTTGATACTGCTCGTAGAGTATCTAGCGAAGCATATCAACAACTCAGAAAACTTGGCGTTAGCGATATCTATTCTACTGTTGTTGTAGACAATCTACTTGACTTCAAAGGCAACATCAAATCAGACGCAGCGCAATTCCTTAATAATGTAATCAAGCTGGCGTCTAAGCAGAACAACATCGCTGAGTCTGAAGAGAATCTCATCAACACTGTCAACCATGAAGTAGTACATGGTATGAAGAAGTCTGGTTTCTTCTCTGACTCTCAATGGAAGTTGATGACTAACAAGTTTACCGTAGCCGGTGAACTAGACGAGCCTACGATCAATGCCTATCGAGAGAGATTCAAGAACGAAACTCCTGCTAGGATCGACGAGATACTACAAGAAGAAGCCGTGGCTCATGCCATGGAGCGATTGTACAATCAACCTGCCAAGCCTTTGAGCTTCCCAGAGAAGACTCTTATGCAAAGGGTTAAGACTCTTGCTGGCTTTGGGACTGCTGCTAACAATCTTAACTACACTGCTGAAGACTTGATCTCTGCTATTCGCTCTGGAGATATAGGCCGTAAGGTTATCCAAGGTAAACCTAATGCGTTGAATGCTGCCAAGACGACAACGCAGGCAGCGCCAGTAGTGACTCAATCTCCTAGTGAAGAGCAAGACACTGAAGCATTGACAGATAAAGAGAAGGCTGCTGCTCAAGGTGAAGTTCCAACAGAACTGCAAGGACAGTCAAAGCCAGACTTTAGTTTTGTTGGAGGCGCTGCTTACTCTAGTGATCCTGTTGAAGGCAAGAGGATTGCTGACTTCAGGAAAGCTGCTCGAAAGATGGAGGAGGCTGGGCGCTCTAACGAAGAGATTAGATTGGCAACTGGTTGGTTCAGAAATCCATACGATAATATATTGCGCTATGAGGTTAGCGACGAGAATGCTAAGTTAACGCAGGCGTTCAGCGATCTTGAGGAGAGCGATGAAGATGAAGAACAAAATATCACCTTGGATGAAGCGTTAGATCACCCTGAATTATTCAAAGCGTACCCAGAACTTAAAGACATCAAGGTAATCAAGCAAGCAGGGGTTTCTGATTCGTCTAAAAGCCTTCAAGGTTCGTTCAACCCTGACACCAATACCGTCAAAATCACCCCGTATGCTAAGGATCCTGAGAGCACGTTGATCCATGAGATCCAGCACTGGATCCAGGAGAATGAAGGTTTTGCGTCTGGCGGAAACGAGGATTCGGCGGTCAAAGCTGCTTCGCCGAAGATGATCGAGAAGGCGCTGGCGAAGGTGATGGAGAAGAAGACGGCTGACTTGGAGTCCATAGCTAAAGAGGTAAAGGATCTTCGATCTTCGCTTGATATCGCATCTCGCTACCCGAATGATATTCAGCAACTGTCTGTTCTTGCGGACGAAAAAGATAAACTATGGAACACATACAGCAAAGACAAATCCGACTCAAATAAAGAACAATGGTTTAGGGCTGGCGATAAATGGTCTAGACTATTCGGTGAACTTCGAGACAAGGTTAAGTCTGACATGGGGGTAAGTCGTAATGACGCCTGGGACATTGCATGGAAGGCTAAGTCGGTAACCCCAGGAAATGTCTCCAAGGCTGAGAAGCGCTTTGTTGACGCCCAGAACAAGATTGCTAAAATCCGATCAGGAGACAAGAAGGCCATCGCCAAAGCACTCAAGAGAGAAGCCTTCGGAATGTACCGCAACATCGCCGGAGAGATCGAAGCCCGTGATGTTCAGGCAAGAAGAAAGTATCCTGAATCTCAGCGATCTTCAGAGAAGCCTTATACCTCTGAGAACATCTCACCAGATGACGCTATTGTTACTTATGGATCTGCTGGTAAGGGTAGCGAGTCGATGTTCAAGTTATCAAAAGGATCTCCGTATGGTCCTGAACTTGAATCTAAAATAAACAACGTACTTGAGTTTGCTGAAGACGTAGATAAAAAGTTCTCTTCTCCATCTGCAAAGTTAATAGATACGTTTATCGGTGGAACAGAGGAAGATCTTAAGGTCACTGGCTTTGGCTTTTACAACACTACTCCCCTGGAGAAAGCGTTTGAAGAAAAAACAAATGACTACAAAGAAATAATAAAAGCCTTTGAGCCAGTTAGACAGAGGTTAAGAGACGACTTTGGAAATACAATTCGCCTATTTCGGTCTGAGTCTTCTAGGGGTGATCGATCTAAAGAAACTCAAAGGTCGTTGTTCTCTTACACTATCGACCCTGTGTTTGCTGAGACTCATGCTACTAGATCGAGGTTTAAGCGGAAACCAAAACCTGTAACTCAAGAACAAGCAAAGCAGGCAAAGCAGTACTTTTCCGAAAACGGAAAGCTAAAAATTGATGGATGGTTTGGAGTTCCAAAATACGACATAACCCCTACCAGCACTCCTGAGTATTTCGATTTTCCGGCATACGACATAAATAGTTATGGGGAAACGATAGATTCGGATGATGCGAATGGTGTTTTGAATTTCATTGACGAGTTAGTTGCAGATAGCCAGGAAGCGTTCAATGATTATGGTAAGAAAATATCAAAAATAATATCCCAAGATGTTCCTGTAGATGACATCGTCTGGATATCTAATAGAGCTGGACAGAATGAGTTTATCGTAAAAGGAGATTTAAGAAAGACTGAAAGGTATAGTCGTCCAGGTTCTGAAGTAGAAGTCACTAGATCTAAAGACGTAGACCTTGAGTCTGATATGGCCTCTGAAGATGCTGGAAGTCAGGCTATGTACAGTATGCCTCAGCAGAAAGATCCTAAGCTGTTCAAAGCCAAAAAAGAGAACTCTCTTCTTGATCTGTTCAAGGCACAACCTATATCTCAAATACCATCTACATTGAAAGCCGTAGGTCAGGGGATAATTGATAAGCCTTCAATTCGTAAGGTGATTGGACCAAGCAGTGTCCTGGGAAAGGTTCTCAGCTTACGCACTGATTACCTTCAGTCGGATGCGCCCATTGCCAAGCAAGGTGAAAACTTACGCCAGGAGACTGGCAACGAAGGATATACCAACACAGCAACTAGCGCCATCGCTGCGGTAAGGCAAGCGCAGAAGTTTAATGAAGTGTTGAGTTCTGCGTTGAACGTAGGGTATGTCTACTTCGATAAGGCGCGTGGGTTCTTCATGGTCAAAGAAGACAGCAACTACGCTATCATGCCTCAGTTCAAAAAGCTGGCACAATCTGGCAAGCTGTATCAGGCGTGGGACGCAGCTATCGCTCAGAGGTTTGTTGATGCTGAGAACTCTGGTGTTGATGCCAAGGATACTCTAGGTGGGAACTTCACTCTTAAGCAGGCGCAGGATACAGTAAACGCATACAAGAACGATGCTGATATCCAAGAGTTCCTTAAGGTCTATCGAAACTTCAACAACTCATTGATTGAATTGAATCGGTATGTTGGGAACTTCGATGTAGCTACTGAGGTTAGACTAAAGGCTTGGTACTACTCTTCTTACTATCGTGTCCCGGTTGATGAGAATGGTCAACTAGAGGCACCAAGTAAATCTCGTGGACTTAAAGCAATCACTGGTCGAGATTTGCAGATCAACGACATGATCGAGAACTTCATTACCAACGCACAGTATATGGTTGGATATGCAATGAAGAACGAAGCTGATCGTCGTTCAATTCGAGATTCTGTGGACAACAAGCTAGCTAATAGATTGGAAGGTCCAGACGAAAGGGGTAACGTAGTTAGTTCTCCCAAGTTTGCCATCAACAAGAACATGGTTGTTCGCGTCAATGAGAATGGGAAGAAAGCCTACTACGAAATCCTTGATCCTGTTCTTTACAAATCGTTGAGCGATACACGGGTTAGGTTGGCTTCTCTTGCTTTACTTGGTAAGAATTTTAGCAACTTCCTTAGAACAGGTGTGACATCAGCGCCTACTTTCATGTTTAATAATATGTTCTTAGATGCTTTCAGGCTATGGGGTCTGGGTATTTATGAGGACAATGTTTTTACGTCTATAGTTTCAAACATTGCATCTGGTATCAAGTCTGTTTACCTAGAAGATGATACCTACAAGAAGCTGATGAGGGCTGGATTAGCTGGAGGCATGAAGTTGTCTCGCGATAGCGTTCAGGCAGCTACTGATATTCGTCGTGAGCTTGCTATCGCTCAAGGCAATGGGTTTATTAATCTTCTTCGCGCAATGAAGAACTCCACTCTTGGAACTCTTGAAAATATTAGTGCCAAGTCTGAGGTGGTTAATCGAGTTCAGGTTTATAAGAACGTCAACAAGAACATGTTGAAGAAGGGACTCAGCGTTGAAGCTGCTGATAGCGCGGCCCTCTATGCTTCCATGAATTACCCAGTTAACTTCGACGTAAGGGGTGCTGGTGAGGTCGCCCAGTACGCTGCTGCGTTGTTGCCGTTCGTTAACGCAAGCGCACAGGGTACGGACGTGTTCTATCAAGGCCTAAGGAGCATGGCTCAGACTAGAGGCGTGATGCTTAATGGTAAGAAGCAAAGAGTCCCAGTCAATCAGCTACAGGCATCTGCTCTAGCGGCATCGAAGAGTGCGTTGGTCAATTCGATGATCTATGGAACTCTGTATACTTTTGCTCTAGCGGCGCTTGCCCCTGATGAGTGGAAGAAGGCAACTCCAGAAGAGCGTAACAGGAATTTGTTCATACCTGTTGGATCTGCTACCGTAAAGATTCCAATCCCACCAGAGCTTGGGTTTATCGCTTTGGCAATCCCTAATGCTTTCGCTGAAGCAATTATTGGACAAGACAATGGCCCTCAGATAATGAAGTCGCTTGCCTCATACTTCATTAACTTGTTCACCTTCAGCCCTGTTCCTCAAATCGTTCGGCCTGCTGCTGAAGTTGCTGTAAACAAGAACTTCTTTACCTGGAGGCCAATTGAGAACATGACAGAGGAACGAATCCTTCCTGAGTATCGGTATGATGAAAACACTACTTTGATAGGTAGGGGGCTAGGAGCAACAGCGGCTAAATTTAAAATGCCGATATCTCCTATGCAGTTCGATCACCTTATCAGAGGATACCTAGGTACTTCTGGTATGTTTACTGCGGACTTAATTAGCCAACTATTCGGTTTGGCTATCGGCAAGAACGACCCTGAGCGATTTCGTCCTGTAAGTGACCCATACCTACTCCCTGTAGTTGGAAAACTCTTTACTGCACCAACTGATCGAAAGGCAATTCAAGATTACTATGAGATCAGGAACCACGCTACGAGATCGGCCAACACTCTAAAGGCTATTGACTTAGCCAAGGAATACAAAGACAACCCTGAAAAGCTACGGGCTATGGCTTACTGGTCGCAGATCAATACAGCCCTGGAGGCTGGCCCGAATCAGCGTATGCAAGAACTACGCAAACTCAAGGCCAATGTCCAGGTGGCAACTGTTGGTGTGCTTACTCCATCTCAGAAGACAGATATGATTAAGCAGATCAACCTGAAGATGAGTGAAGTAGCACGAGAAGCGCAACAACTAAAGCGGTTACTGCCCTTCACTTGGTTCTAAGGATTGCTCTGTTTCATCTAGCTTAGTCTGTGCAGCCTTTACTGGCTCGACTAATAGAACAACCTTGCATCTATCGCTCTTGATACATTCAATCTCTACTCCCTTTACTACACTCCCGCTGGTATCCTCTATCACCCCGGCACGATAGAGGATACGCAAGCAGACATCTAAGAGTCCAGAGTAGTCTTTGACTGAATACAATCCATAGCGAACGATCTTAAGTTTCACCTTAGGCATTGGTAGGAACTTCAGCTTTACAGCGATTGATGCTGCAATGCGATACATGATTCTGGTCGCAAGTAGGACCATCACTGGATTACCTGACTCATCCTTTGAGAACAAAGTTTCAGGCATATCCTTATCGCTAATCACGATGCGGATGCAGGTATCTCTAACTGGTAGATCTTCTTCTGGCTCTTCGGGTTGATCTACTTCTGGTACTACTTGTGGCTTTCCCATCTGCCACCCTGATGGGTATGATCTCTTTGATTTCCTCTTCATAGTTACGCCCCTGTCGATCCGAATCCACCCTCTCCTCGTTCACTACTAGACAGGTCACCTGTCGTGTCGATCTCTACTCTCTCGTACTGTGCCACTACCATCTGAGCAATGCGCGTACCCTTCTCGACTACAAAGGGCTGACCACCTACCTGACGATATCCATTCCAGTTCAGGATGACACCGATCTCCCCACGGTATGAGGGATCAATAGTGCCGGGACTATTCAACACGCTGATACCATGCTTGAGGGCCATGCCAGAGCGAGTTCTAATCTGTGCCTCGAACCCAGGAGGTAGTTCAATGCACAGCCCTGTCTTAACTGCCAACGGTTGGTTTGGGTATAGCCATACCTGCTCGTCTGCATGTAGGTCCATGCCTGCATCTTCTTCTGGGCCGTGAGCATACACGGGGATCTTCACACTGGCACTAAGAGTTTTCAGTTTTATCGTCATTGGCTTCTTCCCTAATTGAGTTCATCATCTTGGACAATTCAAATTGTCTTCCCATTTGAAACGCAGCTACGAACGTGCTGACTATTTTAG
>Ga0209596_1002353_pt1 | contig 15629 bp, 12 predicted proteins | sample M_130807_MF_Meta_FD_187314 | JGI IMG/M metagenome (GOLD analysis project Ga0209596, IMG submission 187314) | Freshwater microbial communities from Lake Montjoie, Canada to study carbon cycling - M_130807_MF_MetaG (SPAdes) (version 2) | ecosystem: Environmental > Aquatic > Freshwater > Lake... | reverse complement strand
CGTAGGTATTAAAGATTCGTACGATGCGCGTTTCTAATCCGTGAAAATTATGATACGCCATCGTGATCGCTTCCTGAAAACGCTTTGCTTCGTCATAGACGCCACGCGGACCAATCGGATTGACATTACCCCAATACTCTTCGTTTTGAGGATGCACCAACGGATCACCGTACACTTCAGACGTTGATGCAATCAACATACGGGCTCTTTTTTCTTTTGCTAATCCACATAAATTATGCGTGCCCAACGAACCAACTTTTAGCGTTTGAATCGGCATTTTTAGATAATCAATCGGACTAGCAGGCGACGCGAAATGAAGTATATAATCGAGATTACCAGCGACGTGCACAAACTTACTGACATCGTGATGATGAAATTCGAAGTTTGGCAATTTAAATAAATGTTCAATATTTTCGATATGCCCTGTGATGAGATTATCCATCGCTATCACATGATAGCCTTCATTGACAAATCGGTCGCACAAATGCGATCCTAAAAATCCGGCTCCACCGGTAATTAATACTCTTTTCATATGCTTGAATGAATGGTGGTTCTACCCATTGAATTATAATAAAAACCTTGTTCTTTCATTTCGTGTACATCAAACAAATTACGGCCATCAAACACAACATGGCCTTGCATTTGTGCCTTCACTCGATCCCATTCTGGTGTGCGAAATATGCTCCATTCTGTGCACACGGCAAGGGCGTCGGCATCTTTTAAAATATCGTAGGCAGTCGAACCAAAGGAAATCAGCGGCATCAATTCAGGCATCGTAGCATTGACATATTCGATTGTGTTCGGCATTGCTTCAGGATCATAACAGATCACGTGAGCGCCTGCCCGCGCCAATGTTTCAATAATATATAAGGCCGGTGCTTCGCGAATATCATCCGTATTAGGTTTAAAGGCTAAACCCCAAAGGGCTATCTTCTTGCCATTCATGTCATTGTTGAAATACGAAATAATCTTATCGGCGAGTACAAGCTTTTGTTTGTCATTCACCGCTATCACCGCGTGTAAGGTGCTATAGGTATATCCAACTTGAGAGGATGTCTGCACCAAGGCCTGCACATCTTTCGGAAAACAGCTTCCACCATATCCGATACCCGGAAACAGAAAGCGCTTACCGATACGATTATCACTACCCATTCCTACACGCACTGTTTCGACATCGGCGCCAACTTTTTCACAAAGATTCGCGAGTTCGTTCATAAACGTGATACGCATAGCCAAGTATGAATTCGCGGCGTACTTCGTGAGTTCCGAACTGCGTTCATCCATAAAATAAATTGGGTTACCCTGACGAACAAATGGTGCATATAATTGTTGCATCATCTTCTTTGCTTTTTCGGAACTGCAACCAACCACAACACGATCGGGTTTCATAAAATCTTCTACAGCGGCTCCTTCACGTAAAAACTCAGGATTGCTTACCACATCAAATTCGCCCTGATAATTCTCGAGAATTTTATTTCGAACTTTTTCGGCCGTGCCAACGGGCACAGTGCTCTTATTGATGATGACCTTATATTGTTGGTGTTCAACTAAGATAGCTCCGATTTGACCTGCCACCCCAAGAATATAACTTAAATCTGCAGAACCATCTTCCCCGGGAGGAGTTGGCAGTGCTAAGAATATCAAGTCTGATTTTTCAATGGCATCGCGAAGATCGGTCGTAAAACGAATGCGATTTTCTTTGATATTACGATGGAATAAAACCTCAAGTCCCGGTTCATAAATCACAATGTCGCCAGCAGAAAGGCGGTCTACCTTCTTCTTGTCGATATCGACACAAATTACTTGATTGCCTGACTCGGCGAAACAAGTACCTGAAACCAATCCAACATATCCTGTACCTATTACTGCTATTTTCATATTAGAGCGTTTATTATATCAATAAAATTGGATGCAATATAATTCATTTGTTCGTCGTTCATTTCGGTATGAATCGGAATCGAAATCACATGATCTGCCAACCAATCCGTAGTTGCTAAGTTAGATGACGTAGTTTCAAAATTGTCAAACATCTTTTGCCTATGCGCAGGAATTGGATAATAAATCATCGATGGAATTCCTTTCTCTTCTAGCCTTGCCTTCACGGTATCCCTGTCGACGCCTTCTAACATTATCGTATACTGATGAAAGACATGATGCGAATAGGGCGCCCTGAACGGCGTGATGATCATTGAATGATCTGCAAAAGCGGCATCATAAAAATCAGCAACCTTACGCCTCGCATCACAATAGTCATTCAAATGCTGCAGTTTAACCAATAAGATAGCGGCTTGTAAGGTATCAAGTCGCGAATTGCAGCCAACAATTTCGTGTACATATTTTTTACGCTGCCCATGATTAGCCACCATTTTCATTCGTTCTGCCAAATCGCTATCATTCGTAAACACCGCGCCACCATCACCATAACAACCTAAATTTTTTGATGGGAAAAATGAGGTTGTTCCAACTGTACCCATCGTACCATTGGCTTTTTTTGTTCCATCACTGAATGTATACGAACCTCCGATGGCTTGCGCATTATCTTCAATCACAAATAGATTATATTTTTTTGCCAAGGCTAGAATAGGCTCCATATCGGCGCTTTGACCATATAAATGGACCGGCACAATAGCACGTGTTTTTGGCGTAATCAACTTTTCTAACGCCTCGACGCTCATTGTAAACGTCTGTTTGTCCACTTCACAAAATACCGGCTTTAACTTTAACAAGGCCACCACCTCAACGGTCGCGAAATAAGTATGCGAAGGCGTTATCACTTCATCACCAGCCTGCAAATCAAGCGCCATCATTGCTATTTGCAAAGCGTCGGTACCATTCGCACAAGGGATCACGTGCTTGACGTCCAAAAATCGTTCCAATTCACGGGCGAGTTCGTTGACCTGTTTGCCGCCTATGAAGGCTGCATCATCGATCACTCCTTGAATAGACGAATCAATCTCCTGTTTGATCTTATGATACTGGCCTTTCAGGTCTACCATGTGAAGATTTATCATGTGAGGGATATTATGAAAAAAGAGCGCAAATATAGCATCAAGCGCTAAATTTATTTCTTGTATTTTCGTTTAATATATGCACCTTTACGTTCAATTTTAATTTATTACCGATTAGATGAATGCATGTAAGATCCTACTGACCGCCTTTTTATTTTTCCTAAGCTGTCAGGCGTATAGTCAATCAACAGACAAACCTTCAGATCAGCCATCAAAAAAGATAAGCGTAAAAGTCAAAGGCGACAATATGTTTAATGTTGATATCAATGCTGGTATCGATTTTCCTCAAGCAGATATGGCCAATCGATTTGGCACTAGTTATCGTTTGGGTATGGGTATTCGCTACAAAACAAAGGGCAACTGGCTATTCGGAATCTGTGGCACTTTCATCCTAGGGAATCGCATTAAGGAAGACAGCTTACTGATCAATATGAAAACGAGTCAAGGCGGTGTCATTTCGCAATTAGGCGAGGTGCTAAATGTAGGCACTTTCGAGCGAGGTTATTTGATAGGAATTCAGGTAGGGAAAATTTTTCCTGTATTGCAACTGAACAAAAATTCAGGTCTAATGACCAATTTCTCCGCAGGCTTTATGCAACACAAAATTAAATTGTTTGACAAAGACAATTCATTTCCACAATTACGTGATTCGTATTATAAAGGATATGACAGACTTACAAATGGTGGCTATATCGAAAACTTTACAGGCTATACCTATTATGCCACAAACAAGTTGATTAATATATATGCCGGTCTGGATATAGCCTGGGGTTTTACACAAGGGCGACGCGATTTTTTATATGATGTTGCTAGAAAAGATGACAGCAAACGAAATGATGTATTAGTCGGATTTAAGTTTGGATGGATAGTGCCTATCTATAAAAAACTATCAGAAGAAACGTATTATTGATGTGGACGTTCTTGTACAATGCAAGCCTTTTTTTGTATGGTTTAGCCATACGAATCAGCAGCCTCTTTAACCATAAAGCTGCACAGTGGGTTAATGGCAGGCAATTTATTTTTGAGTCGTTACAACAACGAGTATGGAACGAAACCATTTGGTTTCATTGCGCCTCTGTAGGCGAGTTTGAGCAGGGCTACCCGCTGTTAAAACAACTGCAAAAAAGATATCCTTCATCGACCCTATTGGTTACTTTTTTTTCGCCGTCGGGTTATGAATTTGCGAAGAAACGATATACTGGTTTTCATATTTTTTACCTGCCGATGGATTCCAAGCAACACGCTATGAATTTTCTCGACATCGTAAAACCAAAAGCCGCATTTTTTATCAAGTATGAGTTCTGGTTTCATTATTTATCTGCATTACATACACGTCAAATTCCTACCTTCCTCATCTCGGGAATTTTCCGTAAGGATCAACCTTTTTTTACATGGTACGGACCCTTACACCGACAAATGCTGCGCTCATTCACGTACTTGTTTTTACAAAATAAAGACAGCAAGACGTTAATCGATGATATCGGCATCACAAATTCAATTGTTGTTGGCGATACACGTTTTGACCGTGTAGCCGAATTAAAGGATCAACTATTTCACAACGAAATCATCGACGAGTTTGTGGGTGATGCGAAGGTGTTTGTGGCAGGCAGTATGTGGCCAAGTGATGAAGACACATTGAAGAATATCATAGACTTGCTTCCTGCAACTTGGAAAATCATAGTATTCCCTCACGAAATAGACCACTTTAATTCGTCGTGGCTCATTGAAGAACCGGCCTACTATACCCGCTTTACAACGTCCAACAAAAGAGTGTTGGTCGTTGATACGTTGGGGCTACTTTCAAGGGTATACAGAAAAGCTACATTGGTCTATATCGGCGGTGGGTATGGCAAAGGCATTCACAACATGTTAGAGGCCGCGATTTATGAGGTACCTGTCTTGATTGGCCCAAGGTTTCAGAAATTCAATGAAGCCGTTGAACTGATCGATTTGGGAATAGCCTTTGACACCTCGAAGAAAGAGACCAAAAAGGTGATTTCTCAACTTATTGAGGATGATCAATTTTACGCAACAGTCAAAAAACGATGCGCGCTCTACATGGCTCAACACGCCAAGGTTTCAGAGAATATCGATGCCTTCATCTGTGAAAAAAAGCTCGTCTTTTAGCCCACAAAAAAAAGATATTTTTATCTATTTCAAAGGTAATTATTATATTAGCGAATTAAATTGGTCACTTTTACGACATATATGAAACGAATACAACTATTTCTCTTCGTCATTGCATCCCTTTTCCCGGCTAAAAACGTGTTCTCTCAATTGATTTTGGGTCCAGATACGTTGTGCATTGGAAACGAACTGCAATTGAGCACCACTGTGACCAGCGCATCCACGTATTACTGGGGATTCTGTTCGACTTATCTCAAAACACTTCCTGCCGGTAGTAGTATCGCAGCAGGCACTGGCCTTGCAGCACCTTCTTCCATTGCGATGGCAAAAGACGGCAACAACTATTTTGTCTATGTTGTCAATTCAACGGCACCTCGAAATGTCATCCGCTATGAATTCGGCAATAGCTTGTCGAACGTACCTTTAGCAACCGATATGGGTAATTTTGCTGGGACTATTCCTGCCAATCCAAAAGGCTTTGAACTCATAAAAATAGGAGGAAATTGGTTCGGCTTATTAACTGGTGGCACTACAGCAAGCAATTCCGCTATCATCCGTCTTGACTTTGGCAATAGCCTTTCAAACACGCCTACCATTGTTGATTTAGGTGGATTGGTAGTAAATCCTCAAGACTTATATGTGTTTCAGGTAAGCAATAATTGGTATGCCTTTACTAACAGCGGATTCACTGGCAATTTGGTTCGTCTTGAATTCGGCAATTCGATTACAAATATACCTACTGTTGTTGACCTTGGCAACCCTGGCAGTCTTTCATTACCTACTGGTATGTGTCCTGTTTTTGATGGTACTGATTGGCATCTTTTTCTCGTGAATCGCACATCACAGCGCTTAACCCGTCTTGATTTTGGCAACTCATTATTGAACGCCCCAATTGATAACGACTTAGGCAATCCGGGAGGCTTCATGGATCAGCCACGAGATATTTCTATCATCAGAGATTGCGGTAGCTATTATGGTTATGTCACAAACGAAAACGGCAATACAATGACCTTGTTAACCTTCAATGGCTCCGTGACAGCTGCACCAGTCGGAAGTGATTTAGGAAACTTTGCAGGCTTTAATGCCCCTCGTTATTTAACCAGATTCTTGAGAGATAAAGACAATGTATTTGCCTATACAACCAACAATGCCGACAATTCAATTTCACGTTTAGAATACAATAGTTGCTCAAATGCAGCACCTCCATCATCGACCTTAAGCACACCGCCAGCTGTGACGTATTCAACACCTGGTCTTTACAATGTGTACTTTGTTGCTGACGAAGGATTACCAACTATGCAGGTCGATTGCAAACTGATTCAAGTATTACCTCATCCAATCATTGAAATCAACAACGACACCTTGATTTGCCAAGGCGATACAATTCTTCTTGTTGCAAATGGCCCAGGATTGTATAGCAACTTATGGAACCCAGTATATAATACCATTGCACCATACGACACGACATCTATCTTCATTTATCCAAGAGAAGACTATCGTTATTATACGCATCTTGAATTTACAAAAGGTGGTGGCTGTGCCTATGACACCTCTGTGTTGGTAAGAGTTAGTCGCATTACGGCAGACGCAGGCGAAGATCGCTTTGTAGCTGACGGAGCCTACACAATATTGGGTGGCCCTCGCTTATCGATGGGACAAGAATACTCGTATGTATGGTCTCCTGCCACGTATCTCGATGCAGTTACCTTACCGAACCCAACGTCTACCCCATTGGATATTCAATTTTATGTATTGCAGGTAACCAATGATTCGTCAGGTTGTGTGCGCACGGATACAGTTATTGTCAAAACAGAATGTACCGATATCCATATGCCAAATGCATTCAACCCAACGAGTGATATTGCTGCCAACCGAAATTTCGGTTTATTGAATAACAATATCGCCAAAATAGAGTATTTCAAAATCTTCAATCGTTGGGGGCAATTAGTTTTCGAAACAAATGACCCAGGTAAAAAATGGGATGGCACTTACAAGAATATCGAGTTACAACCCGATCATTATGTTTGGATTATTGACGGCTATTGTAACAATGGCAAACGAATTAAAAAACAAGGCACGGTCTTATTAGCGAAATAAGACATTGAGTCGTACACCTTATTTTATACACACACATTATAAATGGCGCCTTTGGCGCCATTTATAATGTGCGCAATCTCCTTCGCATGATTGGATGAATCATCTAACAGTTGACTAGCTATGCTCGCCATCTTCCCATTGCAAAAGACAGCCGTCGCCGAAGCTTAGGAATCGATAATCGTTATGCAATGCGTAGTCGTATAGCCGCTTCCAATTTCCTTTTGTAAACGCATTGACCAACATCAGCAAGGTGCTTTTGGGTTGATGAAAATTTGTAACTAAATAGCCGGCCACCTTCATTTGATAGCCTGGCAATATCATTAATTCAGTTTTAAATACGACCCTGTTGATCGCTTTTTGATCTAATAAACTCAACAGAAAAGCAAAGGCTGCTTCCTTTGAATGGATCAAGTCTTGCTGGTAAGGAGCAAATTGCGGCAACACAAAATCACCTTCATGCAACGCATTATTTTGCATACAGCTTACGGCAAACCAATATAAGCTTTCAACGGTGCGCAAACTAGTGGTACCCACAGCAATGATTTTTTTAGACGTAGCCAGTTGCTCGATAAGAACCTTATCTGCTTCGATCCATTCGGCGTGCATGGGATGTTCATGCGCATAGGACGCGTTCACAGGCTTAAAGGTACCTGCACCAACGTGTAACGTGGTGAAAGCTTGTGTAATATTCTTGCCGCTGAGGGCAGTCATAATATGCTCTGTAAAATGTAGCCCTGCTGTTGGTGCTGCTACACTACCTTCGACAGTTGCATACACAGTTTGATATCGCGTCGTATCATCCTGTTCGGCCTTGCGAAGTAAGTAAGGAGGAATCGGCATTTGTCCTAAGCAATCCAAAATATCGGCGAAAGTCATTTCGAGATCTGTCCATGAGAAATCGATTTCGAAACCATTTTCATCAGTCTGCACAAAACTTGCCTGCACAATACATTCTTTTTCAGTGGACAATTTCCATTCCAACGGAATTTCTTTTCTCCATTTCTTTAAGCCTCCTATCATGCAGGTCCAAGTAGTATGTCCACAATGCTGCAGGGCCTCATAGGGTGTTCCTTCCTTAGGTTCAAGACAAAATAATTCGATAATACCTGAAGTGTCTTTCACATACAAAAGCCTTGCTGGGATCACCTTACTGTTATTAAAAATCATGAGTGCATCCGAAGGCAGATACGCAACAATATTTTTATATGTATCAGTTATACAGGCGCCACTTTTATATACAAGTAATTTACTGGCATCACGTTGCGCTAATGGCCGTTGCGCAATGTTATCTTGTGGCAAGTCATAGTTATAATCTTCAGTAAGAACAACCGGAATAGGCATTAATGATAGTGCAAGTTAAAAAACCAAGATGGCATAGCAGAATAAGTGCTACTTCACTGCTTTCATAAATTCAGTGACGCTATCCAACATGTGATTGATTTGAATTTCATTCAACCCATGATGACAAGCCATTAGCATACCGCCGCGCATCACCTTATCTGATTCGGCATAACCTGAGGCACTTGCCTTATGAACACAATGTTTAAAACCAGGTTGACGAATAATATTTCCTGTGAAAACAGTGCGTGTCTGAATATTTCGTTTCTCTAAGAAAATCTGCAAATCACGACGAATGAAAGGCGCTGTTTCACGAATCGTTACGGCAAAAGCCAACCAAGCAGTTCGTGAATTCGGTAACTGATTTGGCAGAATGAAATACTCTTCATATTGTTCAAAAAACTTACGGATGCGAGTATAATGTGCAGTTCGCAAATCAATGTTGCTTGCAAGTTTACTCAGCTGCACTAGACCAAAGGCCGCGCCCATTTCAGATGGCTCGATATTATAGCCTGGTTCTTCGAACACAAACTTGGCATCATACGGAATCCCATCAACTTCGACATTGAAACGGTTTTCTATCTTTTCACTTTCAAGAAACAAGGATGAAGAGCGCCCCCAACTTCGTAGCAACTTACCTCTGTTTAAATGATCTTCACGATTCACACAAAGCATACCACCATTACCACCGCAATTAATAATATGAGAACCATAGAAGCTTGTTGTGCTCATATCGGTATAACGTCCGCTGCTGCCACCATCAATTTCGGCACCAAGTGTATCGGCGCTATCTTCTAAGACAAAAAGATTATGTTTATCCGCAATTTCGCGAAGTTGTTTCCAATCTGGCAAATTACCAATTAGGTTAGGAATCACCATGGCCTTGGTGTTTGATGTAATCATTTCCTCTACCTTATTCGCATCAGTATTATAGGTTCCTTCTTCCACATCAACAAAGGCAGGCACCCATCCTTTTTTAATTAATGGCGCCACAGTTGTCGAGAACGTTAAGGCTGGCGTAATAATCTCAGCACCAGGTTCATAATTCAACAAATCAGCCGCTAGATACAAGGCACTTGAACCTGAATTTACACCGATACCATACTTCTTATCATACAGAGCCGAAACTTTTTCTTCCAGTTCACGGACATGTTTGCTCATTTGCGTGGTGGTCTTCAAGACATTCACGACAGCATCTATTTCTTCTTGACCATGAACAGTTGTGCCATATGGCACGTAAGGATATTGACTCATTGATTTTATTATTAGAACGCAAATTTATTGTTTGAACTTGAAAGTATACTACTTTATTTCCTAAGAAATATACAATACACTATAAAGGGAGCAACAGCGTTATTGTTGACCTGCAAAATCAAGTTCGCTAATGCTATACATGGATATAGTTTTGATACTGATAAAGGCTACGTATGTCATTCATTTCGTTCACGCATCAATGCAACATCAATAAATGCACGTTGACATGATGTTCACATCAATATGTTGTTACAGGTAATGAAGAAACATTTCCTGTGGACATTGCAAAATAGAACCACACGGCGACATCCAATTAAGCTCATTTACGCCATCTCAACTGGCACTGAAGCATAAATAATCGCAGGCTTATTCGACCCGTCATATTGAATAACAAGCACATTACGACAAGGTTCTACAACACCTGTACGAACAAATACATCAAACTTAAAATCCAGCGAAAGCAATGCATGCCTGTATTTATGATGGTTGATATGAAGTCGCTCTATGATTTCGCTACGCGCTGTTTTGTCTAGCTCTTTAAAATACTGAGTCGATGGCTTTATTTTATGATACAAATAAAAGTCAATCGCTATCAGCTGATGCAAAATAGCATCATCAGGCAAACACGTCAATGCATATTCACCCAAAAAATTAAAAATATCGCCAATGGTATGTTTGTGAAAATCAGTGCGCTCACCGAAGTATATGCCTAATCCTAAAAGGAAATCAAAAATGCTATAGTTCGCCGTCACATATCGCAACGTATAAGGTGCTCGTTTTTTATTCCAATAAATTTCAAGTGCATTTTCAAGTATCACAATTTGTTCTAGTTCGTGCTTAGAAAGATACTTGCTTTCAATAATCTGATAAGGCGGCATCGGATCAAACACAAAATCATGTTGCTCATGTTTATCACGCAATGGCGTGCCTTTCAAAAACTTCAGAAAGCCCAGCTGAAGCTCAGGCGCAAACAGCTTGAACACTTCTTCAAAACTGTATTTGATATCCTCATAATAATCTAGCGCCAAACCAACAATCAAATCAAGATGCATTTCAATCTTATTCTCGAGCTGTCGAATGATATCGCTGGTCTTATCAAAATTTTGTTTTCGACTAACTTCTAAATTTGCTTTTTGATTCACAGTTTGAATACCGATTTCAAAGCGAAACAATCCCACAGGCACATGCTCTTGTATGTATGCGATAATATCGGGATGAACAATATCAGCTGTGATTTCAAATTGAAACACATTTCCAGGCCGATGATTGGCCAAAATAAATTGAAAGATATCAATCGTAAAATCCTTTTTAATATTGAACGTTCGATCGAGAAATTTGATCACCTTACCGTGCTTCATCAAGTATAACAAGGTCTCTTTGATGGTAGTGTCGGGCAGGTAACGAACTTTATTATCGAGACTAGCAAGACAGAATTCACATTTATACGGACAGCCTCTCGAGGTTTCAATATACAATACCTTATTGGCAAGATCCTCGGGCCGATCATATGCATACGGCATAATGCCCGTAAAATGTTGCAAATCAAAGGTGGTACTCTTCGGATTATACATCACCTCGCCATGCTCTTTACGCACCAAACTGCTAACGCTCCCAAGATTTGGATAGGCCGACAAAAACTCCTGAAATGGTATTTCGCCCTCACCAATAATGATATAATCAACTTGAGGAAGCGTGATTACATCCTGCCATTCATAACTCACTTCAGGTCCGCCAAGCATAATTTTCACGGAGGGGTTCAATTGCTTTATTTTTTCAGCAACCTGCAATGTTTGTGTGATATTCCAGATATAACAACTAAAAGCCACCACATCATAAACCGCGCAATGTGCAGCCACTTCATCCTGCGGCTCTTTGATTGTAAATTCTTTCCAATCTAACCCTTCATACGATCGGTTAAGTGAATATAAAATGCGCACAGCAAGGTTGCTATGGATATATTTCGAATTTAAAGTCGTGAGTAAAACCTTCATGCGTTATGAAGGGCAAATGTAGGGAGAATAAAGTAAAGTAGTCGTCTCAGAAGTCGAAGGGATCGATTAGAAAACCACACTTGCATTATCCACGACCCTTCCGTGTTCGGTGCGTAAAATCCGCGATCTAAATTTCTGTAAGATACTGTAATCATGGGTCGCCATAATAATAGCCGTGCCATAATCGACACAGATAGAATGAAGCAGTGCCATAATTTCATCAGAGGTATCCGGATCGAGATTACCTGTAGGCTCATCAGCCAATATCAATTTTGGATTATTGAGCAAAGCACGTGCAATGTCGACACGCTGTTGTTCGCCACCACTCATTTCATAGGTCATCTTGTTTCCTTTTCCTTTTAATCCAACTTTACCCAATACGCTATTGATTTTTTCCTGCATCAGGTTCTTATCGGTCCAACCTGTTGCTCGCAGCACAAACAAGAGATTCTCATTCACATTACGATCGGTGAGCAGCTGAAAATCTTGAAACACGATACCAAGATTCCTTCGTAGAAAAGGTACATTTTTCCACGTTAGATCACGCAGATTAAATCCACAAACACTGCCTTCGCCTTGCATCAACGGAATATTTCCGTATAAGGTTTTCAGCAAACTCGATTTGCCTGTGCCAGTTTTACCGATTAGATAAACGAATTCTCCTTTATGCACAGTTAAGTCCACGTCACCTAATATTAATACACCACCCTGATAAATTTGGGCATGCTGAAGTTGCAATACAATCTGTTGATGATCCGTCATGGTAAAAATCTTGAAGGACAAAAATAATCGAACTGCCCGTATTCACACTATTTTAATCGGTGAGATATCGTTCTATCTTGTTAAAAAAAATAAAGCCACACGAAGGCGGCTCTATTTTATTCACTAAAAACAACACTATTTCATTTCAAAAACTATGGGTAAATTGAAATATACATTCACGGCCTTACCGTTATTCTTACCTGGTTTCCATTTCGGCATACCGCCTACAACCCTCATTGCTTCTTCATCGCAGCCATATCCTAAGCCTTTGAGTATCTTTAATTCATCAATGTCACCGTTCTTATTTACGACAAACCCAAGCACCACTCGTCCACCGATTTCTTTATCAATGGCCCTAGCGGGATACTGAATATGACTGCTCAAATAGACCATAAGTGCGTCTTCGCCGCCGGGGAATTCTGGTTGCTGCTCAACATTCATTTCGTTATACGTAATTTCTGGAACCACAGGATCGATGACTGTCGTATGTGGACCAACCGGACCATTAGGATCAAACGCAACGACAGGGTCACCGGGACCTTGCGGCCCAGATGGTCCGGGAGGCGTAGGTGGCAAAATAGGATCAGGAATCACCGGCAAGGGATCATTCATAGCCTTGACAATAATCGGTGGCGTGCGAGTCGGTGTAACTTTCGGCCCAGCAGGCACAACTGGTTGCGGCTTGGGTGGTGGCGGTGGCGGAACCGGAATATTTGTAAACACCGTAGGATCTTTTGGACCACGCAAGGTAATGTCTGGATTCGCTTTCATTAAACCTGCAATCAGTGGCGCAGAGATGGCAAGCAATGCAATCACCATGGATAAAGCGACGGCCTTTTTTGCTCTGGTATGATAATTACGACGGAGTTCATAGGCACCATATGCCTTGTTGCGCTGATCAAAAATGATATCCAAGATATCAGTTTGCAGAAGTTTCTTCGCGTTCATTTTTATACGATATTAGTGAGGTATAGCTCATTGCATAGAACATTAATTTTTAAAAGTCAACCTCTCATCATATAAATACTGCTTCAATCTATAACGACGCCCTATTTCTTTTATTGTATAATAATCCCCCCATTTCAATTAATTACTTTTTTATCGTAAGTTAGTGCCCTAATTTCGCACAATGACAATTGGAATATTAAAAGAACCTACCGGAGAAAACAGGGTCTCGGCCTTACCGGAAATCGTAGCTCAATTTGTAAAACTAAACACCTCTGTGATTGTTGAATCGGGTGCTGGTGACACGGCCTTCGCAGCGGATGCGGATTATACGACAGCCGGTGCTAGCATTCATACTCGAAGTGAAGTGTTGTCGCAAGCAGATATTATTTTATCTATTACGCAACCTTCAGAAACAACATTCAAATCGAACGCTGTCGTATTGGGGGTCTATCAGCCCCTTTTTAATTTTCAGCTGATGAAGGAATGGGCTTCGAAAGGATTTACAACCTTTAGTATGGATACTATTCCACGTACAACCCGCGCTCAATCGATGGACGTACTGAGCAGTCAGGCTAATATCGCTGGTTACAAAGCAGTCTTATTAGCAGCGACTACCTATAGCCGTTACTTCCCAATGTTTATGACGGCTGCAGGAAGTATCACCCCGGCCAAGATGCTGATTTTAGGTGCAGGTGTTGCAGGACTTCAAGCTATTGCAACCGCCAAACGTTTGGGCGCTGTGGTAGAAGTGTTTGATACTCGACCAGCAGTTAAAGAAGAAGTCATGAGTCTGGGTGCAAAATTTGTTGAAGTAGAAGGCGCAGCCGATGCAAGTAAAGCAGGTGGATACGCGGTGGAGCAAACAGAAGAATTCATTCAAAAACAAAAACAAAAAATTGCCGAAAGCGCTGCGAAAGCTGATATTATCATCACAACCGCGCAAATACCAGGCAAGAAAGCGCCTATTCTGATTACCAAAGAAATGATTGCCAATATGCGTTCAGGCAGTATCATTATCGATTTGGCTTCAGTAACTGGCGGCAATACCGACTATACAAAGAACAATGAAACGGTTGTAATCAATAATGTCACCATCATCGGCAATTCTAACCTTGCCTCTATGCAGCCTTCTGATGCAAGTAAAATGTATGGCAAGAATATCTTGAACTTTCTAAAACTGATAATCGATAAAGATGGCAATATCAATCTGAATTTCGAAGACGATCTCGTTAAAGGAACCTGCATCACACACAACGGACAGATTGTAAATGAACGAACCGCTCAATTAGTCAATTAGACAGCGAGGACTTACACTTCAACGCACAATCAAAAACAAACAGTAACGCTCAACGTACAATAAAATAAATATCATGGATTCATTTATACATTTTTTCAGCACCAATTACAATATGATCACGATCGTGATCCTTTCTATCTTTCTGGGTATCGAGGTAATTTCACGCGTACCTTCAGTACTGCACACTCCGCTGATGAGTGGCGCGAATGCTATTCACGGTGTCGTTATCATCGGCGCCATTATCGTGATGCTCAATGCCGACAGTAGCGATATCCCTGTGATGATACTCGGCTTTTTAGCCGTTCTATTAGGCACACTAAACGTAGTTGGTGGCTTTGTGGTAACAGACAGAATGTTACAAATGTTTAAAAAGAAAAAACAAGGAAACAAGTAAATTCCAAAGGATACAAAAATTCCAAATCCCAAAAGAGTCCATGAATACGTTTAATGAATTGGAACAAAGATGTTTGGTATTTTCAAACAGAGTAAAAGAATATTGCAGAACTATAAAATACAATGTGATCAATAAAGTGTATATATCTCAACTAATTCGTTCAAGTTCCTCAATCGGGGCGAACTATATTGAGGCGAATAAACACCTTGGCCAAAAAGATTAACTTATGAGAATAAAAATAGCAAGAAAAGAATCGAAAGTAACAATTTATTGGCTGCACCATTTTGAAGAAAGTGAAGAAAGAAGTCAATTGATGGATGAAGCTGAGCAACTTAGAAAGATACTCTCTACAATAATCCACAAGCTATCGTAACATATCTTTCACGGATTGACCTTTTTGGAATTTGGAATTT
>Ga0209596_1002352_pt1 | contig 15630 bp, 12 predicted proteins | sample M_130807_MF_Meta_FD_187314 | JGI IMG/M metagenome (GOLD analysis project Ga0209596, IMG submission 187314) | Freshwater microbial communities from Lake Montjoie, Canada to study carbon cycling - M_130807_MF_MetaG (SPAdes) (version 2) | ecosystem: Environmental > Aquatic > Freshwater > Lake... | reverse complement strand
TTCAATTCTATTATACTTATTAAACAAGGTAATACCCCCATAACCACAACTATCAATAATATTATTAATGATTGTATCATAAATCGCTCCATATAAATAAAGGCCAATGCCTTGACTTGTATTTTCAAGACCAAAACCTTCCTGCAACCCAATTCTTGAAATTACATTATTCTCAATTCTACAATGAAAAAAAAATTCAGAGAATACACCATCTCCGCTACAATCTTCTATTTTATTATTAGTTAATTGACAATATAAAGTTGTTTGCTTAAAAGCTATCGCTCTTTCTTTACATTTCTTGAAATGATTATTTTGAATTTTTATTCCAGTAGCTAACCCTTGAAAATGGATAGCGTCTTTTGCTTGACCATTAAATTCAATACCCTCAATAACTAAATTACTAGCATCAATTCCTGCATAAAAACCATAATCTAAAATCGATGCCTCAACCAAAGCATTATTTATACTTATTCCTGATGGAGGAATAATATTTACAGAATTATTCAAAGTATCACAATACCATTCGTTAATAGTATCGAGTTCTGAAAATTTATTGTAAAAAAAGAAACCGGAAAATTGAGGAATTAAGTATTGCGTAGGCTGAGATAATATGGCTGCACCTTGTAAAAAAGTATCAACTAAGCTCATTTCATATTTGATTCCGCTTGATCTGATCGCAACTGTAGAATTATCCCAATATCCGTTTTGTTGATTTAATAAATCATTATAAACAAAATTATTAACTCCCAAACTCAAAGTCGAAATAAACCCTTTGTTTGGATATCTGGCTGGCTGCATCCATTTTCCATTCAACCATATACTTCTCACAAAACTGGTTTCTTGAATGGAATAAATATTTCCAATTTGTGAAAATCCTGTTAATTTTTTAAATCCTGTAATTACAGGTAATGAACCTGTTCCAAACTTTCCAAAATAAATAGGCAAGCTAAAACTTCCTGAGTTAGAAAGAATAATGGTTCCATGAAAAGTATCATCACATTTTAATAAAACTGAGTCGCCAGGAAAAAGAGTAATAGAATTTAATTTATCCAGGCTCAGCCATGCAGAGTCAGGATATAGCCCTGAATAATTATCATCCCCTGAACTTGACGAAAGATAATAGGTTGAAGCATCAGAGTTATGAGTTAGTCCCAGAAGAGTTATAAGAAAAGCAAAAAACCTTTTTTTCATTCGGCTTGAAATGTACGATGAACATTGTGTCAACTATGTAAAAATATCAACGAATACAATGTGAATCAATTAAATTTTCAATTCCGCCATCACCAACTACTACATATACTTTCACAAACATTATAAGTTAAATTAACCTTCAGAATGGCAACAATTGCAGAACCCGGAAAAGAAATGAATGAAGAAAAAGTTTCTTCATTAAAAAAACTACTTGAAGCCGGCCGTATGTTGCAACAGGCAGGGAATCATCATCATCCGTTTAATGAAAAATTAGATTGGATTGATACTCTTATTCAAACAGAAGAATTAGAAAGAAGAAGATTTGCAGAATACCTTAATGATGAATTGGGTTCAATGCTTTCAGGAATCAAATTAAAATTTTCAGCTTTTGAAAAAGATACATCCAGTTTATCTCCTGAATCAAAAGAATCCTTTAGCTCAGGAGTAAGTTTATTGGATGAAGCAATTGAACAAATCAGAAATCTTGCCCATCATGAAATGCCCATGAACATGGATTTCGGTTTAACCAACGCAATTAATAATCTTGTTAACAGAATTAACGATTCAGCACTATTAGCAATTAAAATTCATATCATTAATTCAGAAATAAGTTTACCAATAGCATTAGAAACTACTGCATATCGGATTTTACAGGAACTCCTTAAAAATATAATGTATCATTCCAAAGCTGTAAACTCTAGCATTTTTATTTATCAGCATGGTTCAAAGTTACTTATTGAAATCTCCGATGATGGAATCGGTTTCAATTACCAAAAAGAATTACATAACCCTCGGGGTTTGGGGTTGAAAAAAATATTTCAACGCGTACAAATGTTAGGTGGAAAAATAGATGTTCTTTCAACTCAAAAGGTTGGAACAAAATTCAGCATTGAACTTCCTTTAAAATAACTTCAGAAATACTATTCACAAACTCTGGTTAGCAATAACTAACTAGCCATAATATTCTTTTTACTTTCACTTTATATTTTTGAATATCAAATTTAATAAAGAATTAATATGGATCAGATAAAAATTTTTGTTGCAGACGATCATCAACTTTTTATTGAAGGGATTAAAGCATTAACTCGTGATAATCAGGAAGTAAAATTAATTGGTGAAGCAGAAAACGGTGAAGACTTATTAGCCCAATTAAAAACGAATCAACCAGATGTCATTTTAATGGATATTAATATGCCAAAAATTAATGGCATCGAAGCCACAAAAAAAATCCGGCAGTTGTACCCTGAAATTAAAATTCTTGCATTAACAATGTTTGACGATACACTTTATGTATCGGAGATGATTAAAGCCGGAGCTTCGGGGTATTTATTAAAAAATGCCGGAAAGTCAGAACTAATTACTGCAATTACCACAGTTTATAAAGGTGAGAGATATGTAAGCAGCGAAGTTTCTCTTAAAATGATTGACAAAATGAATAACAACGATCAATCATCAGCTGAAAACAAGATGCCCCCGGTTCGTAAATCAGAAGTTACAAAAAAGGAACTGGAAATATTAAAACTAATAGCTCAGGAATTAACTAATGCTGAAATTGCATCAAAGTTGAACAATAGTCCAATGACAATAATTACTCACAGAAAAAACCTGTTGAGAAAACTTGGTGTTAAAAATACCGCCGGACTTATAAAATATGCAATGGAAAATGGTATGTTAAATGATGATTATCAAATAGGTAAACATTAAACCAACATTTTTTTGACCTTATTTTACCCTGCTATTTATTTTTCTTTTATTAAATCACAATATAAATATTTCGGAAATTTATATTTCTGTGTAACCTAAATTGAATTTGTTTGTAGAAGACCTCAAACACACAAGGAAATTCGTTTCAAACCGAAAATCTTTCTAAGATTTAACCGCCTTCTTCCACGCTCACATTAGGTTTGGTGTTTTACCTACTGGGAGATTTGAGGGCGGTTTTTTTATTTCTGCAATAACTTGCAATATTTTTCCTAAATCGGTTTTTCCATCTGCATTCTGTATTACATTTGCCACCCTTAAATTCAAATGCGGGTATGGCGAAATTGGCAGACGCGCCAGACTTAGGATCTGGTGCCGCGAGGCATGTGGGTTCGACCCCCTCTACCCGCACTTTGTTTTTAGTTATTTGATTGCCAGAATATTTAATCGAACTATTTTAAAATCACCGGTTTATATAATTAAATACTCCTCCGAATTCAATAATTTCTTAAACAAACATTACACAAATAATAATCTTCCAGAATGAACATTACAAAAGAAAGTTTAAATGACCTGCATGTACAAGTTAATATCAATATTGCTCCAGATGATTATTTGCCAAAAGTTGAAGAGGCAATAAAAATTTATAGTAAGAAGTTGAATATGCCTGGATTTAGAAAAGGGCATGTTCCTCTTGGAATGGCAAAAAAAATGGTTGGTAACGAAATGCTCGCCGAAGAATTGAATAAATTAATTGGTGAAACCTTGGATAATTATATAAAAGAGGAAAAACTTAACATTCTTGGTCAACCATTGCCAGTTGAAGATGAAAAAAAACAACAAATAAATATTCAATCTCCAACTTCATATGATTTTCGATTTGAATTAGGATTGGTAAGTGATTTTGAATTGCCTGACTTATCTGCAAAAGAATTTTTGAATTACGAAGTTAAGCCTGATGATAAAACAGTTCTTGATGAAGTTGAAAAACTTAAAGTCCGCTACGGAACAACAGAAGAAACTGATACAATTGTTAATGATTCTGTACTTTCAATTATTTTCAAAGAGTTAAATTCTGACTCAAGCGAAAAGGCATCTGGAATTGAAAAAACTCGCAGAATCTCGATTGAGTCTTTCCGTAATGAAGAAATTAAAAATCAAATAAAGGCATTAAAAAAAGGTGAATCACTTGTGATTGATCTTTTTAAAGCCTATGACAATCAGGATGAATTAATTATTCATAACATACTTGACATTTCACATGATCAGGCTCATGATATGAGTAATACATTTAAGGTTACAATTGATGGAATATTTGAAGTAAAAAAGACTGAACTTAATCAGGATTTATATAATCGTTTATTTGGCGAGGGCATTGTAAATAATGAAGTTGAGTTGCATGAAAAAATTAAAGAAGAATTATCAAAATCCTATACGGATGCATCGCATCAAAAATTATTAAACGAAATTTCTACCTACCTGATTGATAACACTAAAATAAGTTTTCCAGAGAACTTCTTAAAGAAATGGATACTCTCCTATAATGAAAAACCAGTTACTCCTGAACAGGTTGAAAATGAATTTGGCCAATTTACACGACAGTTAAAATGGGACCTAATAACAGAGCGCGTTTCTAAAGAAAAGGGAATAAAAATTGAAGGAGCAGAATTGAAATCATTTGCAATGCAGCGCTTGCGTGAACATTATTTTGCCGGGCAAGTAAATGAAATGGTTGAACAATATCTTTCGCAGATGGCCGACAAAATGATGACTGATGAAAAATCACGCCGAAACTATTTTAACATGTTGATGGAGGAAAAGTTATTTGCTGAATTAAAGAAAAAGGCAAATATTCAACCGCGTGAAATTTCTTATGATGAATTCATACATTTGGAAGGACAGCATAATCATCATCACCATTAAAAAATTAATCTACCAATGAATTACGGAAAAGAGTTTAGAAACTATGCAATAAAACACAAAGGAATAGGTGCTGTAACGGTTGATTCTGTTATGAAACACCAGATTACAAATCTTACTCCTTATATTATTGAAGAACGACCAATGAATGTAGCATCAATGGATGTGTTCTCAAGATTAATGATGGATCGAATTATTTTTATGGGTGAAGGAATTAATGATTATGTAGCTAATGTCATACAGGCTCAATTATTATTTCTAGAATCCGCAGATGCAAAAAGAGATATACAGATATATATTAATAGTCCTGGTGGTTCAGTTTATGCCGGCTTAGGAATTTATGACACCATGCAATACATTCAACCGGATGTTGCTACAATATGTACCGGTATTGCCGCTTCAATGGCTGCTGTTTTGTTATGTGCAGGTCATAAAGGAAAAAGAACTGCTTTACCTCACTCAAGAGTAATGATTCATCAGCCAATGGGTGGAGCTGAAGGTCAGGCAAGTGATATAGAAATTACAGCTCGGGAGATATTAAAGTTGAAAAAGGAGTTATATGAAATCATTGCTCTTCATTCGAATCAGCAATTTAAAAAAGTTGAGAAAGACAGTGACCGTGATTATTGGATGCTTGCTCAGGAAGCAAAAGAATACGGCATGATTGATGAAGTTTTGATTAAGAAAACGCCAAGTTTAGGATGAAAAAATCCACTCAGCACTGCTCATTCTGCGGGAAGGGAAAAGAAGAAACACTAGTACTTATTTCAGGTATAGATGCCTTCATATGTGACACCTGTATAACACAGGCTAAGCAAATCATTGAAGAAGAAAATTTTTCAAAGAAGAAAAAATTCATCACCGCTCCTCCTAAATTTTCAGTTCCAAAAGAAATTAAAAATTTTCTGGATGAATATGTAATTGGACAGGATGAAGCGAAGAAAGTAATTTCAGTAGCTGTTTATAATCACTATAAAAGATTGAATCAAACATCCAAGGATGATGTGGAGATTGAAAAATCAAACATCATTATGGTTGGTGAAACCGGTACCGGAAAAACTTTACTTGCAAAAACAATTGCGCGATTTTTAAATGTTCCATTTGCAATTGTTGATGCTACAGTTTTTACTGAGGCAGGTTATGTAGGTGAGGATGTGGAAAGTATTTTAACAAGATTGTTGCAAGCTTGTGATTATGATATTGCAGCGGCCGAAAAAGGTATTATTTACATCGACGAAATTGATAAAATTGCTCGTAAAGGTGATAATCCGTCAATTACAAGAGATGTAAGCGGTGAAGGTGTTCAACAAGGACTTTTAAAGCTATTGGAAGGAACAGAAGTATTAGTTCCACCACAAGGAGGCCGTAAGCATCCGGAACAAAAAATGGTGAACATTAATACTCAGAACATTTTGTTCATATGTGGGGGAGCATTTGAAGGGTTGGACAGAGTAATTGCTCGAAGGATGCAAACTCAGGTGATTGGTTTCAAAGCATTAAAGAATCATGAGAAGGTTGATAAAGAAAACCTTTTACAATATGTAAATCCTCAGGATATAAAACATTTCGGATTAATTCCTGAATTAGTTGGTCGATTACCAATTGTAACTTTTCTGGATTCATTAGACCGAACTTCTTTGAAAAGAATTTTATTAGAACCAAAAAATGCTTTGGTAAAACAATATTACAGACTTTTTGAAATTGAAGGAGTAGCGTTGACTTTTGAAGAGGGAGCAATTGAATATATAATTGACAAGGCTGTTGAATATAAATTAGGTGCAAGAGGACTTCGCTCAATATGTGAAGCAATAATGACCGATATTATGTTTGAAATTCCATCACAGAAAAATGTTAAATCATTTATTGTGACAAGGGAAATAGCAGAAGAAAAATTAGGCAAATCAAAATTCAAACATAAATTAAAGGTTGCCTGATTAGCAGACAATCATATTCTATTTACAATACTTGAGGAGATAAGCAATTGCTTCCTTGTGACTGTATTTTGATGCTTCTTTCCAATCCCTGCAGGCAAGGTTATGTTCCTGCATATTGTTGTAAACTACACCTCTGTTGAACCAGGCATCAGCATCATCTGGTTTTATTTGTATTGCTTTTGAAAAATCATTTATCGCTTCTTTATTCATGTTCATATCTGCGTATAAAGAACCTCGATTAATAAAAGCTTCTTCCCATTCAGGTTTTAGCTCAATAACTTTATTATAATCGGCAATTGATTCAATTGGTCGCCCTAATCTTTTATATGTATTTGCTCGATTAAAATATCCTTTCTCACTTTCAGGTTTTATTGTCAAATACCATGTAAAGTCCTTTAATGCAGAGTCATACTTTCCTAATTCATAAAAAATATTTGCTCTTTTCATTATGGCAAGCGTATAATATGGGTCAATTCTGGTAACCTTATCCAAATCATCAATGGCTCTATTAAGCTCATTAATATTTTTCCAACACATTGCTCTATTGTAATATCCGTTTTCATCTTCCGGTTTATAAGTCAAATAAATATTAAAATCGTCAACAGCTTTATCAAAATCCATTGTAAGATAAAATGCGCTGCCTCTTTTAAAATAAACAATTGCAAAATCAGGTTTTTGTTTAATAGCTATTGTGAAATCAGCTATCGCACCCGAATAATCTTTTGAATTGAATTTCTGTTTTCCTGATTCAAAATAATCTTCCGCAGATGGTCCTCTCAATGAAAAAGCAGTAAGCAATGCGCTTATTATTCCCAAGGCTAATATGTTTAAAGCAATCTTCACCTGGCGTTTTATTTAATTCGCATTACGAATTGAATTTCTATTTGTTGCAAATGGCAAATTATTAAGTCTAAAAAAACATCATTAAACATTTAAATAAAAAAGCCGGAAATAAAGTTCCCGGCTTAGTTATACTATTTTATTATTGGCAAATTATTCTACAATAAAATTTTTGCTTACAGACCTGTTTATTGATGACAATTTAATCAAATACATTCCACCAGAAACAGTTTGACCCAAACTAAATTTAATAACATCCATATTCTCTGTTACTTCAATTTTTTCAGTATAGATTAATTGGCCGAGGGTATTAAATATTTCAACAATTAAATTATCCTCTTCCCAATCAGAACTATTAAATGAAATATTGAATGTTCCTTCATTAGGATTCGGTTGGATTGAAAAATCAAATATTGATTCATTCTGATCTATACTTTCTATTCTGCAACCAGTAACAGTTTTTGCTCCGGAAAGTTTTTGACATCCGTTTGTATTTGTTACAACAACTCTATAACTACCAGCAGTTGTTGCAGTGTATGTTTGATTAGTAGCACCAGCTATTACCAAGCCATTTATTTTCCATTGATATAAATATCCTGTTCCTGCATTGGCTTGTAAAACAACGCTACCAGATGCGCAAATATTCAATGAGCCTAAAGCTGTAATAGCTGCGCTAGGAAGCGTATTAAATACAACAGTAGTTGATGATGATTGCTTGCTGCATCCGGCAGAATTTGTTACAACTACTCTGTACAATCCAGAAAGTGTAGGAGAATAAGAAAGGTTTGAAGCACCGGAAATTGGAACACCACTTTTTTTCCATTGGTAAGTTAATCCACTTCCACTATTTGCATTTAAAATTAAAGAACTGCCTTTACAAAGTGTTGTAGCACCGTTTGGGGTAATTGTGGAAACTGGTGTGGTAGAATTTATAACATTTATTATTGAGCTATTTCCGGTACAATTGTTTGCGTCGGTAACAATTACAGAATAATTTCCAGCTGTTGAAACAGATATACTTTGTGTGGTAGATCCGTTACTCCATAAATATGAATTGAATCCTGAAGTTACAGAAAGATTAGCAGGAGTTGTATTACAAATTGCTGCAACACCAGAAATAGTTGGAGAAGGAATTGTATTAACTGTTACAGTTGCTGCTACTCTATTACTGCTACAGGTGGTCGGTAGAGTTTGTACTTCCCAATTGTAATAATAATAATAGTATGCACTTCCGGCAGATGACCCTGTAATGCTTAGTAGACCTGATAGACTATAAGGATAAACCACACCTGCGCTATTTCTATATAAATTCGGAGTTCCATTTCCATAACCGAGACGATAATTACCAGGAGTTAAATTAAAGTTTAAAGTAACAGTACTTTCTCCATTTGGAATATTTGCGGTTACACTCTGCAATGGACTACCATTTTGATCTCTCAAAACAATTTTTCTGATCCCTGCACCAGTTGCATAAACTTTTACTGATTTTAAAATACAGGATGAATAAACAGTAAATGTTTCATATCTGGTTGAATCAGTATGATTTGCTCCTGCTCCAATTGCATTATTATAAGGTTGATTGTAACTAGAAACTCCGGTTGTACTGATATCATTCTGGGCATAATAAGTTACAGAGGTTTGAACATTGTTCAAATTCAAATTACTACCAGTTGCTATTGAAACGCCTCCACTTGCCGAATTATACCAGGAAATAATCCCGTTTCCTGTTGCACTAAGTACTGCATTCCCTGAACCGCATATTGAGGAATTAGTTACAATTGGAGTTGAAGGGTTGGTAAAACTTATATTAACTGGACTTGAAGTAACTATTCCGCAAGGGTAATTTATAGTACAAGTGTAATTTCCTGATTGGGTAACTTTTATACTTCTTGCAGAAGAACCATTACTCCAAGAATAAGAAAATGCTGCCTGATCAGCAGTTAAAGTAACAGTGTCGCCAGAACAATAAGTAGTAGCATTAGTATTTGCAGTTTTTGTAATTGTACATATAGGATTACCTGGAGCATCTTGTTGATTTAATGTCCATGGCATAGCCAAAACATTATTGGTTTCATCTTCCTCAAGGAAATAATTATAAGGGTCAATCTGCGCAACTATATAATACTGTCCATTACAAGTACCAGGTGGAATCTGAATATACATTCCATCAAGATATTGATAATAAACATCAGCCCAGCCAACAGTAATTCCTTGTTGATTTGGAGTACAATTATACCCTCCACCTCCTAATCCGAAATTCTGAAAATCAGCATTGTGAAGTATTGGTCCATTACCATTTCTGCAATCACCATATGTATCACAATCGCCATAATCCAAGAGACAAAAACCTAATTTTGATCCAGTGCCAACTATTGGCCAAAGCAAAGGATTTGTTACACCCGGTATTTGTAATCGTAATGTATAAATTCCCCAATCATCGTAATGCATATGTCCATGAGTTGGATGATATGTCATAGTACCGGCAAGATGTTGCCAACTGGTCATAGTAGACCCGTTTTTATGATAAATATTTTGGTTTACAACGGTTTTAGGAGCAGAACCATCATTACAAGTAGTTGGTGCACTTCCCTGATAAGTTGAATCGGGACAAACAAATGTTGTAGTAGTTAATGTACTTAAAGGACCATGCCCAATGTTTGGAGTTTCAACTGAAATTCTTAGTTGCCCAGGGTTAGTTCCACTTGTTTGTGAATATTCTATTACCCCATTATTTCCTGAAACTGAAAGAGTATGTTGTCCCACCGTAATATCAGGAAGCAAATCGCAATTATTCGTTCCATCCTTACAATAACATCCGGCAGCATTTGTTGTAGTACAAGGTTGTGCATTTGAAATCTGTTTGAGCAAAAGAATGCTTAACAGCAGAAAGATTCTTTTTAACATAAAATGGTTTTGGTTTATTGGTCAAGCAATATAATAGACTCATTTGAAATAACATAACAAATTAAACAAACGGTAATATGTTTTGATTTAAAATAAAAAAAGCCATTCTGAGATTTTCAGAATGGCTTTAGAAATTACTTTATTAAATTTTACCAGGCACCTCCATATCCAGGTATCGGATCAATATCAAAATCTTCATCTTTTTTAGTTCCATCGTCATTGGCCTGTGGAACATTTTTGCTTCTCATTTTAATTAAAGCTTCCAGTGTTAAAAGATTTTGCTTTGCTTCCTGTAAGTCATGCTGAGTATTTTCTTCCTCTGTGCCTAATAAATGCTTTTTATTTTCAGTCATGATTTATTTTTTTATTATTTCAAATCTATATTTAAAAAATAATCAATCAATATTATTGAACGATTGCTTTTAAACATTTAAGTGTGTTCAAAAATAAAATTATAGTCATTCATCTAATCAAACTTACATCACCTTTTAACAGAACTTCACTTCCATTATTCAAAATGAGTTTGGCATAGTATACATACACCCCTGTATTCAGTTTTTTAGTATTAAATGTTCCATCCCATCCTATTTCCTTTTCATTTGAATAAAATATTTTTTCTCCCCAACGATCAAATACCGTTAATTCTGATTTTCTTATTCCACTTCCAAAAATTTTAAACACATCATTAATTTCATCATCGTTTGGAGTAAACGCATTTGGAATAAAATATAAAATATTTGGCATTACTATCCATTGTCCCAAAACCAGGGTATCACTGCAGCCTTGATTATTTGTTGCAATAAGTTCTACAAAATAGCGGCCGGTATCATTGTATTGATGATATCCGGAAATGAAAGACGCGCTTGTTCCATCTCCAAAATTCCATTGAAAGGAATTAGCGTTAAGTGATTGATTTAAAAAAAGAATAGTTGCATTTTTTAATTCAATCGAATCTCCATAAGTGGGTGTTCCGGTAAATAAGGCTACGGGTGGTGAATCGACAATAATTATGGAAGGCATATTTAAAACCGAAGTACATCCGAAAGATGAAACAACGGAAAGTGACACATCATAATTTCCAGGAAAAAATGTATGTATTGGTGCTTGAGCAGTATCAGTGGTGCCATCTCCGAAATTCCACAGCACACTATTAATTTCGGTTGAATTATTAATAAAACTCACAACCACAGAATCGCAATACAAAGATGGCTGCGGAGTAAAACTCACAACAGGGTTAGGATTTACAACTATTGACTGTGTATCTGGTGCAATTGTACAATTTGCAATTGTTCCGCTTAAAATAATATCATAGGTTCCGGCAGTAGAATATTTAACTATCCATGGGCCTGAACCAATTCCGCTTGTAATAATTCCCGGAATGGAGTTCAAATTATAAACGGCACCAGTCACAGCAGCTGAAATTAAAGTAACTGTTGTTTCTTCTCCCTCGCAAATAGAAGCAGGTGAAACAGAAAAAGTCAACGCGGCAGCCGGGACAACAACAACAGCAATAGTTGAAACCGAAGAATTACATCCATTCAAAGAAGCAAATACATTGTAGTTGCCTGAATTAATGGGAAGCGAATTACTAATAATTGGATTTTGCAGATTGCTGATCCAGCTATTTGGACCATCCCAATTGAAAGTTGAGCCCGCTGAACTTGTTGCAGTCAAAAGAATATCGCCTCCTTCGCAAACCGGACTATTACTTCCTGTAACAGGAGAAGATGGAGCCTGATTGATAATAACATTTAAGTTTGTTGCACTACTAGTACAACCATTAACTGTAACAGTAGCTGTATAATTACCGCTGTTCAAAATTGAAGCGCTAGTTATGATTGGATTCTGCAAATTACTGCTCCAGCCATTTGGTCCATTCCAGTTAATTGTTGCCCCAGCTACCAGATTTGAGGATAAATTCAAATCAACTCCTTCACAAATTGGACTATTACTTCCAAGTACAGGTGCTGCAGGAATTGGGTTAACCACCACATTAGTATTGGAAACCGGACTTGTGCAACCATTTATTGAAATGGATAAAGAATAATTGCCCGCTCCGGCTAAAGTTATATTTGTAATGGTTGGGTTTTGCAGATTACTTGACCATCCTCCCGGGCCACTCCAATTGTAAGTTGCACCAGCCACAATTCCAGTGGTTAGATTTAAAGTAGTGCCTTCGCATAAAGGAGAATTAGAATTAATAACCGGCGCGTTTGAACTGAAAACATTTACCTGTATTGAATCAGTATCAACACATCCGTTTAAATTTACATCAACCCAGTACATGCCTGTTGCCGTTACATTGAAAGTACTGCCTGATGAATTATCTTGCCATAAATAGCTTGCCCCAGTTGTAGTAGCATTTAACATTAATGATTGTCCCGCACAAATTGTAGTGTCGTTTCCAAGATTAATATTTGGAATCGGGTTTACGGTAATATTTACTGTGTCGGACGCTACGCAACCATTCAAACTAACCTCACACCAATATTGACCGCTTGCAGATGCATTAAGAGTTGCATTTATTGAATTATCCTGCCACAAATAAGTAGCCCCAATTGTAGTTGCATCAAGCAAAACTGATGAGCCTGAACAAAAAGCGGTATCATTTCCCAAATTAAAAACCGGAGGATTTGAAACATGAACAGTAACAGTTATTGTATCTGATGTATTCCAAACAACATATGATGTTGTTGTACCAGGTGTAACGGTTAGAAAACTATCTGTACTGATAATTACACTTTGGTTGGCTGCATCAGCCCATTGATAAGGTCCGCCTCCTGTTGCGGTAAGTGTGGTTGACTCGCCTGCACACAACAATGTATCTCCGCTAACTAACAGCGACTGATTTGTTGGTATAACAAAAGCTTCGTCCATGTAGTAATAAGCCCATTGTAATCCACTTGCATTTACTGTAACTACCTGAGTACTTGCATCATTAAAAAAATTACCTATTGTAATGAATTGCTCACCTCCAATGGCAGTATAGGTTCCGGAAATCAAAGTCCATCCCGCCATATCTGAAATCACATTTCCTGCTCCGTTATCTATTTGCGCTGTGTAGGTATTCATTGCAGAGTAATTTCCACTCCAGGTTGGAGCAGTAACAGACAAATAAGCACCGAAGTGATCTGTTGCATATTTAAAATTATCAGAAAGGCTTACAGAAAAACCTACCGAATAAGTTTGACCTGCCATTAATGGTTGTGTAAGTTGGGCAGTTAAATATTCACGCACTTCAATACCGCCACCATAATGGGTAATCATTCCATAATATCCATCAGAAGAAACCGGAATCTGGTAACCGTAAAAATTTGTGGGAACTCCCTGTGCTCCTGCGCCGCCAACAAAACAGGCATTCATGTAATCGGGTGTGCCTGTTTGCCCCATGGGTGTGGTCCATGGAGGAGTAACGATCTGACTGGAAGTGGAAGGGCAAACAGAATAAACATCAAATCCGTTATTGGGAGCAAGATTTTGTCCAAATAAAAGAATCGGATTCAATAACAGAATCAGAAAATAAAATCGCTTTAAAATCATGTAACAAAGTTAACAAAAACCTGTGTCTGTTTCAGAAATTATTTGGGGAGTATTACCCATTCATTAATCTGTGTTATTCCGTTGAGGTAAACACTTGTTTCAACCTTGTTGCAATCCACGAATCTTTTACCTGTTGCTGCCACTTGTTTTTCATTTCATCAAGTGAGGTGACCGTATTGTTATAATAAATGGAGGTGGGTTGAATTTCACCCGAAGAAATTTTTTCGTCGAGCTGTGACAGCAATACTTCCTTAAATATGCCATCGTGCTCAAACAAAAGAATGGAACGATCGAGCAGTGAAATGGAAAAATGATTTTCAATGGAGCGTATAAATTTTACTGACGAATCTATGCTGCATCCGCCAACTGCATTCTGTGTTTCATCCGCGAGCAACACAATAAAACGATTGCGTAACACCGCACCGGTTGCCTTTACTTCCATTTTATGCGATGTCCATTCTTTTGAAAATGCTTTTACGGCATTGTCAATTTCATTTGCTTCGGCGGCAGTGAGTTCACGATTGCTTTGATAAATCCAAGCTTTGGTGGCGGGATGAAAACCTTTGGCGAAATTCCAATTGATCATATTAAATTATTTCAATGGCAAAGTTAGCGTTATGAATATTTATTTCACCTTCTCTTTTTTTCTTCTTCAATATAAACCTCAACCCATTCCTTTAATACCGGAATGTGATCAACAGCAGTTTCCCAAACTGTTTCGAAATCAATTCCAAAATATTCGTGAACCAGTCGGTTTCGCATTCCACTCATCAAGTGCCACTCTACCTCAGGATGTGTTGTTTTAAAATCAGGATGAATTTTAGTACACGCCTCACCAATTATCTCTAATGATTTTACAAACGCTTTTTTAATGCGATTGCTGTTAAAATACTCATCTGCAGTTATTGTTTTTAATTCATCTTCGAGGTAAACACACTCATCCATTATATGCTGCAACAATTCAAGCTGCGATGGATACATACTCAATGCTCTTTAAGATTTTAGGGCCAATATAAGGACTCAACGAAGCCCGTGTAATCAATTCAACTTTTCTTCCGCTTATTGCTTCAAGGTAATCGCCAAGACCAACAAGATTTCGAAGCGATTTTTCTCCTGCTCTAAAATCCACTACGAAATCAATGTCACTTTTAGTGTTGGCTTCGTCACGAACAAAGGAGCCGAATAAACCTAACTGCTCCACACCAAATTTATTTATTGTGCTTTGGTTGGCTTTCAATAATTCAATCAATTCTGATTTTGAATTAATCATGATGGTTCATTTATTCTTTTGAGTTTTTGATTTTCGTTGCAAATTTAATTGATTGCTTTAATCAATTGCTACTCCATTCTCAACAACATTTGTATTCAATTTCCAAATTCCCAAACTAACAAATTCTCAAATCATCGCTCCACCACCAGTTTCTGCTGCGAGGTTTTGCCATCTGCGGTTCGCAGCACACAGAAATAAATGCCGGATGGAATATTGGTGAGCGAGATATTTTTCTTTGTAGTGTTTTTTTCTAAACTGATTTCCTGCACTTGCTCGCCGAGGAGATTATAAATGGTGAGTGTACCTGAAGTAGAGATGTTGTATTCTACA
>Ga0209596_1002351_pt1 | contig 15631 bp, 15 predicted proteins | sample M_130807_MF_Meta_FD_187314 | JGI IMG/M metagenome (GOLD analysis project Ga0209596, IMG submission 187314) | Freshwater microbial communities from Lake Montjoie, Canada to study carbon cycling - M_130807_MF_MetaG (SPAdes) (version 2) | ecosystem: Environmental > Aquatic > Freshwater > Lake... | reverse complement strand
GTTACCCTTCCTTTTGGCTACCGGGGTGGTAGCTCAGTTGGTTAGAGCGCCGCACTGTCACTGCGGAGGTCGCGAGTTCGAGTCTCGTCCATCCCGCCAGCCAAAAGGGCTTACTTTCCGACCGGTCTCCGGTCCGGAAAGGGCTGGGCGGACGGCGTAGCCTGACCGTCACCCTCCCCTTGCGGGACTGTGCATCCTTTTTGCTTCCCCCTCCGTCCCGAGTGGACAGAAATCAGTCACCTCATGAGCAAGAAAGTCCTAATCATCGGCGCCGGCGGCGTCGGCAATGTCGTCACCCATAAGTGCGCCATGGACACCGAGTCCTTCTCGGAAGTCATGCTGGCCTCCCGCAACGAGAATAAGTGCAAGGCGATCGCCGCCGACGTCAAGGCCGCCACGGGCCGCACGATTCGCACCGCCGCCGTCGACGCGGACGACGTCAAGGCCACGGTCGCCCTGATCAAGTCCTTCGGCGCCGACCTGCTCATCAACGTCGCCCTCCCCTACCAGGACCTCAACCTGATGGACGCCTGCCTCCACGCCGGCATCCACTACGTCGACACGGCCAACTACGAGCCGCCCCACCTCGCGAAGTTCGAATACTCCTGGCAGTGGGCCTACCGCGAGCGCTTCGAGAAGGCCGGCCTCACCGCCCTCCTGGGCTCGGGCTTCGACCCCGGCGTGACCAACGTCTTCTGCGCCTACGCCCAGAAGCACCTCTTCGACACGATCGAGACGATTGACATCATGGACGCCAATGCCGGCGACCACGGCTACAAGTTCGCCACGAACTTCAACCCGGAGATCAATATCCGCGAGATCACCCAGCGCGGCCGCTTCTGGGAAAAGGGCGAGTGGAAGGAAACCGACCCGCTCTCCGTCAAGTGGGTGTACGACTACCCGGTCGTCGGCCCGAAGGACAGCTACCTGCTCTACCACGAGGAACTCGAATCCCTCGCCATTAATATCAAGGGCCTGAAGCGCATCCGCTTCTTCATGACCTTCTCCGAGAACTACCTCACGCACCTGCGCGTCCTCGAGAACGTCGGCATGACCCGCATCGACCCGATCGACTTCCAGGGCCGCCAGATTGTCCCGATCCAGTTCCTGAAGGCGCTCCTCCCCGACCCTGCTTCGCTCGGCCCCCGCACCAAAGGCAAGACCTGCATCGGCTGCGAAATCACGGGCATGAAGGACGGCAAGCCCCGCAAGGTCTTCATCTACAACGTCTGCGACCACCAGGAATGCTTCGCCGAAGTGAAATCCCAGGCGATCAGCTACACCACCGGCGTTCCGGCCGCCATCGGCGGCGCGATGCTCGCCGGCGGCAAGTGGCTCAAGCCCGGCGTCTGGAATATGGAAGAGATGAATCCGGACCCGTTCATGGATGAGCTCAACAAGCGCGGCCTCCCTTGGCACGTGAAGGAACTCCCGGTCGCCTGAACGACTGCCACCGAAGCCCGCTGCAAAGCGGGCTTTTCGTTTGCACCGCCCACCGACGCTCTCAATTTCAACGCCGTGTCCGACGCCCTCACCGAAGCTTTCCGGAAGGTCGACCTAAGCCAGGTCCCGAGCCCTTGCCACGTCCTCCATCGCGGCCTGCTGGAGCAGAACCTCCGCATCCTGCGCTCCGTGATGGACCGCTCCGGCGCCAAGATCCTCCTCGCGCTCAAGGGCTTCGCCCAGTTCAGCGAGGCGAAGCTGATCTCGAAGTACCTCGTCGGTACCACCGCCAGCGGTATCAACGAGGCTCTCCTCGGCCGCGAGGAATTCTGCGGCGAAGTCCACGCCTACTCGCCGGCCTTCAAGGACGAGGAGTTCGCCCACCTGCTGCGCGTCGCCGACCACATCTCCTTCAATTCGGTCGCGCAGTGGCAGCGCCATAAGGCCGCCGCCCTCGCGGCCGGCCGCAAGCTCTCCTTCGGCCTCCGCGTCAACCCGGAGCACGCCGAGGTCGACGTGGAACTCTACAACCCCTGCGCGGCAGGCTCCCGCCTCGGTACGCTCCGCTCCGAGATTAAGTCGGCGGCCGACCTCGAAGGCCTCGAGGGCCTCCACTTCCACACGATGTGCCAGCAGGGCTCCGACGTCCTCGAGCGCACGGTCGCGGCCTTCGAAGCGAAGTTTGGTGAGTTCATCCCGCAGCTGAAGTGGGTCAATTTCGGCGGCGGGCACCATATTACCCGCGAAGGCTATGACCTAGACCGCCTAATCCGCGTGATCACGGGCTTCCGCCAGCGCTGGGGTCAGCATATCCAGGTCTACCTCGAGCCGGGCGAAGCCATCGGCATCGGCACCGGCATCCTCGTGGGTACCGTCCTCGACCTAGTCCACAACGGCGTCGATATCGCCATCATCGATATCTCGGCGACCAATCACATGCCGGACACCCTCGAGATGCCCTACCGGGCCGACATCATGGATGCCGACCTGCCGGGCAAACTGCCCCATACCTATCGCCTCGGCAGCGTCACCTGCCTCGCTGGAGACGTCATTGGCGACTACTCCTTCCCGGCCCCGCTCAAGATTGGCCAGCGCCTCGTCTTCATGGACATGTCGCATTACACGTTCGTGAAGAACACGACCTTCAACGGCGTACCCCTCCCGGCGATCGCCAGCTTCGACCCCGCCTCCGGTCAGACGCAAGTCGTCCGCCGCTTCGGTTACGCGGACTACAAGAACCGCCTCTCTTAAACGAGGGGGTAGGCTCTTGACCCGCAGGACAGGCCTGACAAGGTCGTGTCCACTCAATCATTCATGAAGACCCGCGAAATCATTCTCATCCTTCTTGCTGCTGCCTTTGGTGCCGTGGCCATCGTCACTTGGAGCGAGGAAATCGCCGCCAACGAGCGTGCTGCCAAGATCAGCAAGGAAGCCGCCGAAGCTCGCCTCAAGAGCGCCGCTGACATCAAGACCCTCAACGAAAAGATCGTGAAGGACGCCGCCGCGGCCAAGAAGGCCGCCGATGACTCTAGCACGAAGGCTACTGCCCTCCTCGCCCAGACCAAGGCGGACGCCGAAAAAGTCGTGAAGCAGGCGGTCGAGGTCCTCGCCAAGGCCAAGGATGACGCCGCCAAGGCCGCCGTGAAGGCCGCCGAGCTCGAGAAGTCCAAGGCCGCCGCCGACAACCGCGTCAACGAACTCACCGCCGAACTCGCTCGCCTCCGTGACGGTTCCGAACTGAAGGAAGCGATCGCCAAGCAGAAGAAGGCCGAAGCCGACCTTGAAGCCGCTTCTACGGCACTCCGTGAAGCGAATGCCGCTACCGCTAAGGCCAGCGCCCGCCTCGCTGAAGTCGAAGAAGAGAATCGTCGCCTCCGCGAGCAGACCAAGGGCACCGACAACGTGTCGCCCAACTACCGCGCGCTCTGAGTTCCGCCGGAACCCACCGATCAGCCCGACCCTCCGGTCGGGCTTTTTTGTGCCTACGCAAAGACCCGCCTGAGCCTGGCGAGCAACCTAGGTCGCGCCTTCGCTCTCAGCTCATGCTCCCACAGGTGCACAGCCTTCCAGCCGGCTCGACGAAGGTTCCGGGTATCGCGACGATCCCGCGCGATGTTGCAGCGGAACTTGGTGCGCCAGAAAGCAGCGTTCCCCTTGGGCTTCGTGCCGCGGCGCGGACAGCCGTGCCAGAAGCACCCGTCGACGAAGATCACGAGCCGCCTGATCCGGTAGACGAAGTCCGGTCTCACCCTGAACGCCTCGCCCCGGGCGTCACGCCCACGCACGGCCTGCTGCCGCCGCCAGCCTGACCAGCCCTGGGCACGCAGCACGGCCGCCAAGGCTCCTTCGGTGGTGACGTTACCTCGGCCCCGCGCACCTTGGCCCTCAGGGCGCTACGCTGGGCGCGGGTTAAGCTGTCCGCCATGTCGTATCAAAGACACGAAGCAGCCCGGGCCGCAAAGCCCGGGCTGGTCGGCGTCTCCGCCAAACAAAGAGGGCCGGCATCCCTGCCGGCCCTCGTGCTATGAAGCTGACTGGTTACGCCTTAGAAGGCGACCTGAGCCTGGAGGCGGACCGTATCAACCGTGGCCTTGATCTGGCTCGCACCGGTGGCGAGAGTCGAGGTCGAGGCCTGGGTGATGACGTCCTTGAACTCAGCGCGCTCGAAGCCGAACTGGATCTTGGCGTTGTAACCATTCACCTGCTGGCCGAGGGCCTCGAGGTTGAAGTAGTAGTTCACGCCGAGGTAGATTGCGTTGGACTTGTCGTAGAGCGAGCCCGTGCCGGTCGCGGCGGAGGAGGCGGCGGCGAAGCCACGCTCACCATCGGAGATCTTCTGGCCGCGCATGTCGGTGTCGAGGCTGGTGTAGCGAGCGACGCCTTCCCAGTTATCGTTGATCTTGTAGACGATCATGGCGTTGTAACCGGTCGGGGTGTGATCCTGGTCGTCCGTGTTCACGGCAGCGTCCTTGGAGCCGGTCACCTTGGTGCTCATGAACTCGCTCTGGAAGGTCCAGTTGAAGTACTTGGCCATGATGAAGGGGTTGAAGCCTTCCATGGTGGCCAGGGTGTTCACCGGAGCGGTGGTGGTGGCGAGGTAGCGGGCAGAGCCCCAGTTCACACCGACGGCGTAGGCTTCGTTATCCGAGACCTTATGATTGAAGACGACGTTCGCGTAGTAGGCGAGATCGTTGGTGGTGAGGCCTTCGGTGACGCGACCCTGGGCCGAGTTCACGACGGAAGCGCCGTATTCGAAGCCCTGAGGATTCGCGACGCTGCTGTAGTGGAGACCGGTGTGGTGAGCGGCGAAGCCGAGGCGACGACCGTCGGAACGGTTAGCGGCGCCGTTTTCACCTTCAGCCCAATAGCGGTTGGTGATACCACGCTCGACGGTGGAGAGCTTGCCGGAGGAAGCCTTGAAGAGCGAGGAGACGGTGCTTTCTTCGTAACCCCAGGTCACCTTGCGGTAGCCGAGATCGAAGGTGCCGATTTCGCTGGAGTGCGAGATCATGGCGCGGTCGAGCCAGGAGGTGGCGCTGGAGGTGGTGTTACCCGAGGTGTCGAGGACGATGTTACCCGAGATACCATTGCCGACATCGGCGAGGATTTCGAGGTAGAGGCGACGCATCAGGAAGCTGCCCTGGGTCGGCGCGGTGCCTTCGACGCCAAGGGAGGTCTTCTGGGAGTAGTCGAAGTTCTGGTACTGAGCCTGGAAGTATCCGCCGATGGTGAGGCGCTTGGTAGCGTCTTCCTTGACGAACACCTTGTTCACGCCGGAAGCGGAACGAGCCTTGGCGGCTTCGTCCAACGTCTTGGCGCGCTCTTCGGCGGTGATGAGGCCCTTCTTCACAAGAAGATCGAGCGTGGCTTTGTCTTGGGCGAAAGCCGAGACCGACGTAATGGCGGCAGCGGCGATCAGCATGGACTTGAGGGTGCTATTCATAGGTTGTGGTGCGGTTATGCGAGCGGACTATCTCATCCTATTGTTACAGGATGAAGACGAACGGGTGAAGAACCTGCCGTAAAGCAGGCAGGCTTAGACGGGGAGAAGCCTCAGAAAAGCTCACTTAAGCCCGCAAAAACGTCAGGAAACCGAGCATTCCACGCTAATTCCCCCCGAATCAAGCCCGTCGCCACAATACGATTCGGCTGAGTCCGGCCGCCTTTTGCCACCCTCGGACCCGCCGGAGCCGACGGATCGAAGACTGGTTCCGCCACGCCGAGCCGCTTCGCGCTCCATTTCGCCAGCGCTTCTTTCGTCACAGGATTCCCATCACCGACATTGTAGATGCGGGCGCCGATTGGTCCGCCGACGATCGCAGCGAGGATCGACGAGGCCGCATCATCACGGTGCAGATAGTTGATGAAGTGATCGACGCGGCCGCCGATGACGCTGTCGCCGCGACGCAACTGATCGACGAGATGATGCCGACCTGGACCGTACAATCCGCCGAAGCGCAGCACGCGCGCTTTTGCGAAACCTGAAGTCAGCACGGCCTGCTCTCCGCCGATGATTGCATCAGCGGTAGGTGCGCCGCCCACCGGAGATGTTTCATCCACGACGCTGCCGTCATCCTGACGATAGACGCCAGTAGAACTGGTGAAGATGAAGCTTTGCGCACCGACCACCTGAGCCCAGGCGAGCGCGCGCTTCACGCCGAAGTCGTAAGCCAACGCATACGCTTCTGGCCCACCACCACCGGTGCTGGCCGCATAGACGACCGCATCAAAGCGCGCAGGTAAGGCCGACCAATCACCGGACTGGAGGTCGAAAGCCTCGGCGGCGATACCTTCGGAGAGAAGCTTGTCGCGGGATGCCTCGGAACGGACGACCCCGAGCACGTCATGCCCGGCTGCGCGCGCCTGACGGGCGAACTCTGCGCCGACATAGCCGCAACCGAGCACGGCAATCTTGAGGGAGGCACTCACTTGGGCAGGAAGGTGGCGACCCACTCAGACGGCGTGGAGCCGGACTGCGCGGAAAGCATCCGCAGCAGCTCGCCGGCGTCCGCGACAGCCTGCGCCCGGGGGCCCGGAGTCTCGACGCACTCACGCAAGCGGGCGGCCAGTGGCGCGGGCTCGCAGGCGCCTTGGAGGTATTCAGGCCACGCCTGACGTTTGAGCAGAATGTTGGCGATGCCGAGATTGTCGACGCGGCCAGCGATGAGGCGTCGACCGACGATCCAGGTGATGGGATTGGCTCGATACACGACCGCGCCGGGGATGCCCGCGAGCGCGACGGTCAGGGACATGGTACCAGAACTGACGAGCGCGGCGCAACCGGCGGCCGGGCCTTCGGAGACGGGGCGAAGGTCGATGCCCTTGGCCTGGTCGCCGTATTCGGCCAACAGGCGATAAAGCTCCGCATGCACTTCGCCGCCGGTATGCAGCACGAGCGCTCGGCGCTTGGGATGATCTTTACGGAAGAGCGCAAACGCCTCGACCAGTGCAGGGAAGATCTTGCGGACCGGCTTCGGTCGGCTGCCCGGTAGCAGCAACACGGGACCCTCAGGGTCATACTTCAATCCGTGCTGGTGGTCGGACTCTGCGAACGGATGGCCGACGAAACGGGCGTCCAGCTTGGTGTCGGCATATACCGCCGGCTCGAACGGGAAGATCGTACCGACGCCATCCAGGTCGCGTGCCATGGTGAAACGGCGCTTCGGCTTCCAGGCCCAAAGCTGCGGACTCACATATTGGATGACGGCAGTCTCGCCAAAGCCGGCACGAGATAGGCCAGCCTTACGCAGTTCGTTCGCGAGGCGAAGGTTCAGCCCGGGATAATCGACGAGCACGACTACCTTCGGCTTCCACTGCGTGGTCCAAGTGACCATGCGCGCAAAAAGACGACGATAGAAAGGATAGGCGGCGAGCACCTCGACGATACCCACGGCCGAAAAACCGGTCATATCCATGAGCAGTTGGGCACCCGCGACGCGCAACTGCGGACCGCCGAAAGCGGCGATACGGAGGCCCGGATGGGCCTTCAGGAGTTCCGCGACGACCTTGGCGGCATGCTGGTCGCCCGAATGCTCACCGGCCACCACGAGGATATCGACCTCGCCCGCGCGGGGTCGGTCGAAGTTCGCTGGAATGGTGGGGAACGCGCTCATTTGCGCGCCATGCCGGCGCGGATCTGTTCGGTAATTTTGATGGCGACTTCCAAGGCAGTGCGCCCGAGCTCGCCGCTGACCTTTGGGCTCTTGCGGTCGCGGACGCAGGCGGTGAACGAAGCCAGCTCGATGGCGAGAGGCTCGCCCTTCTCGATCGGGATCTCTTCTTTGGCGAAGCCGCCCTCGGCGTTCGGATCGACGCGCACGGTGTGGCCCTTCTGGCCCATGAAGTCGATGGAGAGATAACCACCCGTTTGGAAGACGCGGATCTCGCGGTTCTTCTTCAGCGAGACGCGGCTGGCGCTAAGATTAGCGACACACCCGTTCTTGAAGGCGATGCGGGCGTTGGCGATGTCCTCGGTCTTGGTCACGACGGACACGCCGACGGCGTCGATGCGTTCGACGGGCGAGTTGGCCAACTGGAGGACGATACCAATGTCATGGATCATCAAATCCAGCACGACGCCGACCTCGGTGCCGCGCGGGGTGAAGGGCGCCAGACGCTCGGCGGTAATATAACGGGCATCGGTGACGGCCTTCTCGAGGTACGACATCACGGGATTATAATGTTCGATATGACCGACTTGGACGATGCGGTCGGCCTTGGCGGCGGCATCCAGGATCTGGGCGGCCTCCTCGAGGGTGACGCAAATGGGCTTCTCGATCAGGAGGTGCACGCCCTTGGCGAGCAGCGGCAAAGCGACGGCGGCGTGATGGTTGGTCGGGACGACGACGCTGACGGCGTCGCAGCCGGCGGCCATCTCGTCGAGCGTGGCGAAGCGGTGGCAGCCGTGCTTGGCGCAGATCTCGGCCGCCCGGGCGTCGTTCGGTTCGAAGATGCCGGCCAGTTCGGCGCCGGGCAGAGTCGAGTAGATGCGGGCGTGGTGCTGGCCGAGCGAACCCGTGCCGGCCACCCCGCAGCGGATGCGCGTAGCGGTCATGACCCCCAGACTCCCTCGGGCGACGGATTCCTTCAATCCGAAAACCCACCTCGCCGCTGAGGGCCAGCCGAGCGACGCCAAGATACACGTGCCACCGTCAACCACTAAAAGACTCGGCGGCGCGGACTCCCTTGTTGCCGTGGCCCTCTCGTTGTCGGTAGAAAATGCCCATGACGCACGAAGCGGAGCTGGCGACCTTGGAGCGCCTCCTCGACGACCCCTCCCCGGTCGTCCGCCTCGCCGTACTCAGTAAGATCAAAGCTGCCGGACTACCCGGCGTCCTCTGGCTTGAAACCCTGACGAAAGACGAAGCCCTCGCGGCCCACGCCCGCACCTTGCTCGCCGACCTGCGCACGCCGGAAGCGGCCGCCCACTCCTTCCTCGCACATATCCGCGACCCTCACTGCGATCTGGAAGCAGCGTGCCTCCTGCTCGAACGCGCCACTGACCCGTCTTTGGCCGATGATGCCTACTCCGCCGAACTCGACCGACTGGCAGATCGCATCCGTGAACTGGTCGCCGAACCGCTCGATGTCCGCGCGAAGTGCCGCCTACTCTGCCGTGTGATCTTCGGCGAAGAAGGCTATCGCGGCGCCCAAGAGAGCTTCGCCGTACCGTCCTCCTCCCTGCTCTCGCAGGTCATCCACAGCCGACGCGGCATCCCGATCTCGCTCTGCCTGATCTTCCTGCTCGTCGCCCGCCGCCTTGGCTTACCCGTCGAACCGGTCGGCCTGCCCGGCCGTTTCATGGTCGGCATCTTCCGCGGCCGCGAGCCACTCTACATCGACTGCTACGAAGGCGGCGCTTTCCGCACCCGCGCGGAAGTCCAGCTGCTGCTGCTCGATAACCAGTTGCCGGCCGACGAAGCATTCCTGCTCCCAGTCACCACGCACCAGACGCTCGCGCGCTGCTGCCGCAACCTCGTGTCGCAGTTCGAAGCCCAAGGCGACGACCGTAGCAGCCGGCTGTTCCTCACCTTCGTCCACGCCCTGGAAAAGACCGATGAGCGCGCCTGACACCCTCACCCTCGCGTCCCTGCGAACGACCGAGTTCGCACCCGGCCAACTCGGCGTACTCGGCGACCCCATCGCGCACTCGCTCAGCCCGGCGATGCACAACGCCGCCATCGCGATACTGCTCCCGACGAACCCACGCCTCGCCGGCGTGCGCTACCATCGCCTGCACATCACCGCGGAAGAACTCCCGACTGCGCTCGCCTTGCTGCACGCCAAGGGCTTCGCCGGCGTCAATCTCACGGTGCCGCACAAGATCCAGGCACTCTCGATCGCCGAAGCCCTTTCTCCGGAAGCCCGCCGCGCCGAATCCGTCAACACGCTCGTCCGCACCGCGACCGGCTGGACTGGTCACACCACCGATGGCCAAGGCTTCCTGGAAGCCCTCCGCGAACGCTCTGGCCGCACGACCAAAGGCCGACCGGTGATCCTGCTCGGCTCGGGGGGCGCCGCCCGCGCCGTGGCCGCGGCCTGCCTCGCCGACGCCTGCACCTCGCTCCACCTGCACAACCGCGACGCCGCGAAGGCCGCCGCCCTCGCCTCCGTGCTCGCCGACGCTCGCGTGCATTCTGCCGGCCTCACCGAGATCAAGGCCTCCCCTGACGCCGTCATCGTCAACTGCACGACGCTCGGCCTGAAGCCTTCCGACGCATCGCCCTTCCCTGCGGCACTCCTCGCGCCCGGACAATTCATCTTCGACACCACGTACGGCAGCGAAGCCTCTCGCCTACTCAAGGACGCCCACGAACGTGGCATCACCTGCTGCGACGGACGTTCGATGCTGCGCTGGCAAGGAGCGCTCGCCTTCCGCCTCTGGAACGGCATGCTTCCCCCTGAAGCCCCGATGCGTGCCGCGCTCGGCGAAACCGCCCCTTGACCTCATGACGCTCGTCGACCTGCAGAACTTCGCCAAGCTCCACCCAGGCATGGCCGCCTTGAGTGCCGGAGCCTTCGGCGCTTGCGTCGGCAGCTTCCTCAACGTCTGCATCCATCGCCTGCCCAAAGGAGAATCGATCATCTCCCCTGGGTCGCATTGCGCCTGCGGCCAGCCGATTCCTTTCTGGTACAACATCCCGCTCTTCGGCTGGCTCTTCCTGCGTGGCCGCGCGAAATGCTGCGGAGCCAGCATCTCCGTCCGCTATCCGCTCGTCGAACTCATCACGGCCCTACTCTTCGTCGCGGCTTGGACATTCCTCCCTCCAGCGAAAGCCGCGGTCGCTTGCGTCTACCTACCGCTGCTCGTGCTGCTGGCTGGTTGCGACCTCGACGACATGATGGTGCCCGACGCCCCGAACTTCGCGCTGGTCGGCACGGGCATCATCCTTGCGATGCTGGTCCCTTCGATCCACGGAGAGACCCTGCATTCGATTGAAGCCATAAATCGCTTCCGCGCCCTGATGGATGCCTTGATCGGCGTCGCCGTTGGTACGGCCTTGGTCTGGTGGATCCGGACCATCGGCAGCGTGATGGCTGGCCGTGAAGCCATGGGCGAAGCGGACATCATCCTTTGCGCCGGGGTCGGTGCCTACTGCGGCTGGCAAGGTGCTGTTTTTTGTCTTTTCGGGGGGTCGGTCATCGGGGTCATCACCGCCCTTCCCGGCCTGATTCAGGCCAAAATAAAGGGGGAAGAGTACGCCGGAGTGGTGCCTTTCGTCCCCAGCATGGCCATCGCCGGGGCGGTCTGGTTCTTCCGCGGGCCCGAGCTGGTCACCCTTTGGCGGGGCTGGACCGCTTCGTGAATCATTCTGACTTGTCAGGCCCCTCCCCGCGTCCAATCATCGAACTCACCCCACTATGAAGCAGCTCGCCCTTGCTACCTTGATCGCTTCCGCCGCCCTCGTCGGTTGCACCACCTACGACACCCCTAACCATGGTCGTAACGTCTCGATGGAACCCGCCCATAACTTCCTTGGCCTCGTCAAGGTCGAGTCTGGCTCCTTTGGCCCGAACGAACAGCCCACCATCGGCGTCAACATGCGCGAATTCTCCAGCCGTCGCATCACCTCGGGCGACCGCATCACCCTGCTCTGGGGCGCGGTCACTCTGACCGACTACTAAACCGACAAGTAGCCCTTGCAGAAGCCCCGGATTCGGGGCTTCTTCATTTATAGGCCATGAACGACCCCGGAAGCAACGTCGCCCGCCATCTTCGGATCGCGGCTACCGACCGCCCGGACGCCCTGGCGACAAAGTCTCCCACCGCCGTCACCGCCGAAGGCCAGGTGATCCATGCGGTCAGCAGCTTTCGTCAGCTCGACCAAGAGAGCGACAGAGCGGCCGACCGCTTCAGTCGCTCCGGCATCACCCACGGCACGCGCGTCCTACTGGCCGTCCGACCCGGCCACGACCTGATCGTCGGGATGTTCGGCCTCATTAAGCTGGGCGCCGTCCCCATCGCCATCGACCCCGGCATGGGGTGGACAGCCTTCCTCGACTGCGTCCGTCGCTCCCAGCCGACGGCCCTCGTCGGCATCCGCTCAGCCTCACTGCTCAGCCGCCTGCCGTTCGCGGCCTTCCGCACGCTACGCCATCGCGTGACGGTCGGTGACTCGACCTGGCGCCAAGCACTGACCGCAGCCCCCGCGCACCCCCGACCTCTCGCCGAAGTATCTCCCGATACGCTCGCCGCCATTCTCTTTACGTCCGGCTCGACCGGCGCCCCCAAGGGCGTCTGCTACACGCACGGGATGTTCGACGCACAGATCGAACTGGTCCGCTCGACCTACGGAATCCGCCCCGGAGAGACGGACATGGCGATGCTGCCGCTCTTCGCGCTTTTCAATCCCGCCCTGGGCACGACGACCGTCACGCCGCTCCTCGATTCGTCCCGACCTCTCGCCGCCGATCCGGCCAAGCTGGTCGCCTCCCTTCTTTCAGAGAAAGTCACCTGCTCCTTCGGCTCACCCGCTATCTGGAGCAAGATCGCGGATCACTGCGAAATCCGCGGGGTCAAACTGCCCAACCTCCGCCGCCTACTCATCGCCGGGGCCCCGGTCTCTGGCGAACTGCTCGCCAAGCTCCGCATCATCGCCCCGAACTGCGTCACGCACACGCCTTACGGCGCCACGGAATGCCTGCCGGTGACGACAATCGCGGCGGACGAGCTCTTGGGCGAAGTCCGCCAGCTCGCCCTCCTCGGCCAAGGCACGTGCGTCGGCCGAGCGGTCAGTGGCGTCGAAATTCGGGTGATTAAAGAAGTCGACGGCCCGATTCCGACCATCGCCGAAGCGGCAATCTGCGCACCGGGTGAAATCGGCGAAATTATCGCGACGGGGCCGAGCGTAACCCGCGAATACGATGGCTTACCCGAAGCCACCCGCACCGCAAAAATAGCCGACGGCGGCCGCACCTGGCACCGCATGGGCGACTTGGGCGCGCTCGATGCCTCGGGCCGCCTCTTCTTCTTTGGACGACGCGTGGAAAAGATCCACACCTCCACAGGCGGCCTGCCCACGGAGTCGATCGAACCGGCTTTCCGCCAGCACCCTCAAGTCTTCCGCTGCGCACTGATTGGAATCGGCGAAACCCTCGACCAGACGCCCGCGATCGTCATCGAGCCACGTACCGGATATTTCCCTGAGACCGAAGCCGATCGCACGCGCTTCATCGCGGAACTCCGTGAGCTCGCCCGCATCAATCCGCAGGCCGACCGCGTGCAGCAGATCGTCTTCCAACGCGCCCTGCCCGTCGACGTCCGACATAACGCCAAGATCCATCGCCTCCAGCTGGCCAAGGAATGGACCAGACGCCTTGCCCGATGACCTCGCCTCTCGTCCTCGTCACCGGCGGTGCCGGCTTCCTCGGTCAGGCGGTCGTCCGACGCTGCCTCGCCCGCGGCTATGGCGTCCGCGTCCTGGGCCGCACGCCGATCGTCGGTGAGCTCGCCACTCAGGTGGACTTCGTCCGCGGCGATATTGCCGACCAGGCCACGGTCGACGCAGCGGTAAAAGGCTGCGACTACGTCTTCCACGTCGCGGCCAAAGCCGGCGTCTGGGGCGCCTGGGAAGAATACGTCCGTATCAACATCGCCGGCACCTCGAACGTCGTCGGTGCGTGCCTGTCCCATGGCGTCCGCGCGCTAGTGCACACGAGTACCCCGAGCGTCGTCTTTAACGGCGAGGCTTTCCGCGGCGCCGACGAATCCCTACCCTACGGCGCCAACTGGCTCTGCGCCTACGCCGAGACCAAGGCCATTGCCGAGGAAGTCGCCCTTAAGGCCGCATCCGATAAGCTAAAAGTCTGCGCGCTCCGCCCGCACCTCATCTGGGGACCTGGAGACCACCACCTCTTCCCACGGGTCCTCGCCCGCGCCCGTGCCGGCAAGCTGCGCATCGTGGGCCACGGCGAGAACCAGGTCGACGTCACGCATGTCGATACCGCGGCCGACGCACACCTCAGCGCACTCGATGCGCTCCTCGCTGGCCGCGCCAACGGGAAGGCGTATTTCCTGTCGCAGGGTGAGCCCGTGAAGCTCTGGGAGTTCATCAACCGCCTGCTCGTCGGCGCCGGGGAGAAACCCATCACCCGTCGCATCAGCCAACGCGCGGCCTACCGACTCGGCGCGCTGCTCGAAGGCGTCTGGACGCTCTTCCGTCTCAAGGGCGAGCCGCCCATGACCCGCTTCGTCGCCGTCGAACTGGCCAAGGATCACTGGTTCGACGTCTCCGCCGCCCGCCGCGACCTCGGCCTGAAGCCCGCCGTCGAGACCTGGGCCGAACTGGACCGCCTCGCCGCAACGCTGCGGACGAAATAACGCGTTCGCTTGCCCCGGTCCGCATTAACCCCATCCCTTTTCCCATGCCCGCCGACGGACTCCAGCCTGATAATACTTTCCACGTAACCATCCGGACTTGGTTCGACCAGACCGACGGCCTCGGCATCCTCCATCACTCGCACTACGTGCTCATGATGGAACGCGCGCAGAAGGTCATGTTCATCGCCTTGATGGGTAAAGACACCATCGACCCCGCTGTGGCGCCCGATGTCTACGTGGTGGTCCGCGATATCGACTTACACTACCTCGTTGCCATCCGCCCAGAGTGCGACGTGAAGCTCATCCTGAGCGTCCGCAAAGTCCGCGCCGCCGGCCTGACGGTAGATGTCGAGTTCCGGAGCCCGGATCACGCCATCCTTTACGCCAAGGCCTCCCGCACCATTTGTCGGATGGATGGCGTCTCGCATCAGCCCTCCGCCTGGAGCGACGAGTTCCGCGCGAAGCATGAAGCCCTTATCAGGGCTTAAGAGTAGATGACTGAGTCGATGGCAGATGACGGATCGCTGAATCGAGGGCGGATGACTGAGTCGATGACAGATGGCAGAGAGAAGGGGCTGCGCCGATGAATGAACTCAGGCAGAAATTAACTTAGTCCGTCTGTCTTTATCGATTCAGCCCTCTGTCATCCGTCATCTGCCATCGATTCAGTCATCTACCCTCGATTCAGTCCTCTACGCTGCGCGTAGCGCGGCGCAAATCCCACACGTCTTGCCCTCGCAGCCACGCGCGGTGCAGTGCTCACGGCCATAGAAGATGATCCGGAGGTGCAGCTTATTCCAGCTGTCCTCGGGGAAGAGCCTCTTAAGGTCCCTCTCGACCTGCTCGACGGACTTGCCCGGGCTGAGCTTCCAGCGCTTCGCGAGGCGATGGATATGGGTATCCACCGGGAAGGCCGGGACGCCGAAGGCCTGCGCCATAACGACGGAAGCGGTCTTGTGACCGACGCCCGGTAGCTCTTCGAGCTCCTCGAAGGTCCGCGGGACCTGGCCGGCATGATTGGCCATGAGCATCTTGCCCAGACCGACGAGTGCCTTGGATTTCTGCGGAGCGAGCCCAAGCTGGCGAATAAGCGTCAGCACCCGAGCCTCGGACATGGCCGCCATCTTGGCCGGGGTGCCCGCTTCGGCGAAGAGCGCCGGGGTGATTTCGTTGACCTTCTTATCCGTGCACTGAGCCGAAAGCACCACCGCCACCAGCAGCGTGAAGGCATCCGTATGGTCCAACGGAATCGGCGTCGCCGGGTAGAGCTTCGCAAGTTCCCTCCCTACGTAATCGGCACGCTCCTGCTTGGTCATAAATCGACGATGGGAGGGTCCGGACGGATGGCAACGCACCTCGGGCGGATGA
>Ga0209596_1002348_pt1 | contig 15644 bp, 17 predicted proteins | sample M_130807_MF_Meta_FD_187314 | JGI IMG/M metagenome (GOLD analysis project Ga0209596, IMG submission 187314) | Freshwater microbial communities from Lake Montjoie, Canada to study carbon cycling - M_130807_MF_MetaG (SPAdes) (version 2) | ecosystem: Environmental > Aquatic > Freshwater > Lake... | reverse complement strand
CGTGGCACTGAATGACTTCGGAGTCTTCACAGGGGTGGTCGTTCCTTCTCTCACGCCGTTATTGTACCTATAGCCGTCGTACGAATTGTTCGACGCCCACCCCCTAATACCCACCAACTGGAGACCTCATGAGTACGACCACCGCCGAGCAAGTGATTGATGCACTTCGTCCAGTAGAAGATCCCGAACTACATCGATCCATTGTCGACCTCGGAATGGTACGTGATGTTGTGGTGGACGGCTCGACAGTGTCGCTGACCGTGGTGCTGACGATTCCGGGTTGCCCACTGCGCAACGAAATTCAAAATCGTGTCGACGGTGCCGTCTTGCCGCTCGCCGGAATCAGCACAGTCAATCTCAACTTTGGAGTGATGACCGATGCAGAACGAGAAAACGTGCGACGCATTGTGCATGGAGACGCCGCTGCAACTGCAGGTTCGAATCCCACTCAGGGTCACTCCGAGGGAAGAACAATTCCGTTCGCGCAACTCGGAAGTAAAACGCGCCCGATCATGATCGCGTCGGGCAAGGGTGGTGTTGGCAAAAGTAGCGTCACGACAAACCTTGCTGTTGCACTTGCTGCGCGCGGACACAGTGTGGGAATCATTGATGCTGACATTTATGGTTTCTCAATTCCGCGAATGCTCGGCACCGATCGCGATCCAGTCGCAATTGACCAAATGCTGTTGCCGCCAGAAGCATGGGGCGTGCGTTGTATCAGTATTGGATATTTTGTTCCAGAGGGACAAGCAGTTATATGGCGTGGACCAATGTTGCACAAAGCACTCGAACAATTTCTCACCGACGTATTTTGGGATGAACCCGACTACTTGCTTATCGACATGCCGCCAGGCACCGGAGACATTGCGCTGAGTTTGAGTCAGTATCTGCCACGTGCAGAAGTTTTTGTTGTCACAACTCCTCAAGAAGCCGCCCAAAAAGTGGCGCGTATGTCGGCGTTGATGGCACAAAAAGTGAACCTTCCTGTCAAGGGCATCATCGAGAACATGTCATGGTTCACGGGTGATGACGGCAAAAAGTACGAACTTTTCGGATCTGGTGGTGGGCAAGCCCTGGCTGATGAACTCGGTGTTCCACTACTGGCCCAGATCCCTTTTGTAGCGCAGTTGCGTGAAGGCGGAGACAACGGTCGCCCCATCGCCGCAGTGGCTCCTGAGTCTCCAGTTGGGGCTGCTTTCTTTGCTCTTGCTGAGCGAGTAGAAGAACTTAAGCCAAGGAAGTTGTTTAGCAAGAGTCTTAAACTGGTCTAACGGCTACGGTCAGTAAACACAGTTCAACAGGAGGACACACGTGGACGTACGTATTGGAGTAACACAGGCAACTCGAGAGATCTCGATTGAGCTTGAAGATGACGCGGCAACGCGTAAAAAAGTCAAGGCTGCAATTGAAGCAGCGCTGTCTGGTGCATCGGACACATTATGGATTACAGACAAACGCGGTCGTGATATCGGCATTACGGCGGCCAAGATTGCGTATGTCGAAATCGGTTCTGCCGACGCTGACCGTCGGATCGGCTTTGGAGGCTGATCCAGAAATCGACACATTGCCCCAACCTTTGAGAGCCGATAGGGCAGACTTCTGAGAAGGACTTCTGATGGCAACAATCGCTGAACTGGCAAAACTACATACCGAGTTCTCCAAGGAGCAGGTCGCACATCTGCAAGCTCTTGCCGGAGAATGGGGAATGCTGGCAGATCTCTGCTTTGCCGACATGTTGTTGTATGTCCCCACCACCGATGACACATGGTTGGTCATTGCTCAAGTGCGAGCCGCAACGGGACAGACTCTCTATCTAGTTGACTGGGTCGGAGCATCGGCGAATTTGTCTGAGCGCCCACTTCTGTCTCAGGCATATCAATCTGGCGACATCGTTGAAGGTGAGATCGCCGTCGAAGGAATGTCCGATGCGTGTCGAATGATGGCAATTCCAGTTCGATATGACGGCGCCACAATCGCTGTGCTGACTCGCGAATGGAACACGCAAAGCAGTCGCCAGCCCGGCGAACTTGAACGCACATATCTTGAAATATTCCAGCGTTTTGCGCGCATGATCATGGTGGGCGAGTTTCCGTTTGAGGGTCGTGTTGCCGATGGCAGTGTTGCTCCTCGAGTGGGGGATGGCGCAGTTGTCCTTGATGCTGAGGCTCGGGTGAGATATGCATCGCCAAACGCAACATCTGCACTGCATCGTGTGGGTATTAGCGCAAATGCGGTCGGCCAGACACTTGCTGAACTCGGCATGATTGACAGTCCAGTGCGTCAGGCATTCGAGCGCCAAGAACCAGTCGTAGAAGAGTTTGAGCAAACATCTGATGTCACATTGCTCACACGATGTATTCCAATCCTCGACGAAGTTGACGGTGAAACGGTCGTGACCGGGGCAGTGATGCTGTTGCGTGACGTGACAGAGCTGCGTCGTCGTGATCGTCTGTTGTTGTCAAAAGACGCAACTATTCGCGAAATTCACCACAGAGTAAAAAATAATTTGCAAACGATCTCGGCACTCTTGCGGCTGCAAGGGCGACGATTGGAATCTGAAGAAGCAAAAGCCGCAGTTGCAGAATCAGTGCGGCGAATTCGCACGATTGCATTGGTGCACGAAACTTTGTCTCGAGAGCCCGGAGACGATGTCGCGTTTATCGAAATCGTTCGACCGCTCGTGAGACTTGTTGAAGAAGGACTGCAATCACCTGATCGTCCCGTGAGATTCGTTGTTCATGGGGATGGGGGTCGCTTGCCAGCAAATATTGCGACGCCGCTATCTGTTGTGCTCACGGAGTTGCTGCAAAATGCCATTGATCACGGATTTCCAGAAGGAGAAGGAGGCGGCACAGTTGCGGTGCAACTAGATGCTGACGACGAGTTCCTCAATATCACCGTGATTGACGATGGTCGCGGCATCGACCCAGATTTTGATCTCGCTAGCGCAACTGGTCTTGGACTTTCAATTGTGCGAACTCTTGTGACAACTGAACTGGCCGGAACAATTGATATGCGCGCGGCGACTACGCACGAACTAGATCTCGTAGAGCTGTCACTGCGTCCCGGCTATACCGGCACGGTGATTGAATTACGGGTGCCGCTGAACGCGGAATAAAACTTAACTGACGCGAGAGTTACGCAATTGTGCGGCAATATCTCGACGAATCTGTCGTCGTTCATCTTCGGAAGTTCCGCCCCAGATGCCGGTGTCTTGATTGGTCTCAATTGCAAACTCAAGACAATCAACTGACACTGGACACTCATCACACACACTCTTTGCACGAGAGATCTGTAATAGTGCTTGACCGGTGGTTCCGATTGGAAAAAATAATTCAGGATCTGTATCTCTGCATATCGCTCCGTCGCGCCATGTGTAATCGGCACTTCCGAGAGCGAGGCTAGACGCGAGTATTGACACGTCGGGTTCCTTTGCGGTGGGTAGGGATGCAATGCATCGGTGGACAGTTCGTGTGGTTTCCCACATCGGCAAACGCTATGGGAAAACTAGCGATATCACACGGGAAAGGCAAAGTTCCACCCATGTATTTTGATTTTAATTTTGCCCGCTTTTGATGAAAGACCGATAGGCGATGAGTGCTCCTGTGCTAACACTGAGAGATGTCTAGTCCCGTGTTACGCCGTTCTCGCACTCAGGTGATGGCTCATCGCGGCGCATCTCATGCTGAACCCGAAAACACGCTCAGCGCCTTTGCAAAGGCTGTGGATATCGGAGCAGATGCGGTCGAACTCGATGTTCGCCCAACGCGAGACGGGGTCATGGTGATACATCACGATGCCAAACTCAAGGACGGTCGTGTCATCGTTCAAACCGATGCACGAGAACTACCGGCACACATTCCGACGCTTGAGCAGGCATTGGATGCATGTTCAGGGCTGTGGGTCAATATCGAAATCAAAAACGACCCGAACGACCCGGACTTTGACCCCCAAGACAGGCTTGCTGCTCAGGTTGCAGACATGTTGAGGGGCCGCACTGAGTACGACCGTTGGTTGATCTCATGCTTTCGTCGCGAGACCGTCGATGCAATGCATGCATTATTGCCTGAGGTTGCCACGGCATGGCTCACGACGGGTGTGCGTGATACAGAGATTGCACATGTTGCAGCCGGGTTGCGCGACTCAGGGCATACAGCGTTGCACCCGTGGGTCAATCTATTAACAGAGCAAGTAATTGATGTCTGTCACAACCACGGTCTTGAGGTCAACACCTGGACCTGCGATGATCCTGTCCGGATGCATCAAATTATTTCTTGGGGCGTTGATGGCATCTGCACCAATGTGCCCGATATTGCGGTTGCCGTGCTGGCAGCGAAAAGTTCTTAACTAGCTAGTCGGAAACGAACGAACAAGTCTCATTGCGTCAGGGACATGCTGAAAATCCAGCGATTTTGTTTCACCCAAGTAGTCGCCGTCTACCTGAAAAGGGAATGGTCGATCATTGGTGACGGTGAGTTGTTCGATATCTGAACGGATGTCTAGCCACGGAGCAGGAGAAATTCCGCCGCCTCGCAATGCAGAACCAAGCGACCTAATGATGTGCGATGCCTGAAGCGATGTGAATGTGATGACCGCAAGACCGTGCTGAAGATCTGCGCCCGGAACAAGGTCAAATGGACGATTGCCTAAAAATGTGTACGGATTTGTGTTGAGAACAATCGTGAAAAATGCACGCGGAATCACGTCGTCGTTAATTGCAACAGTAAAATGTGGATGCTTTCGGTCGTAGTCACGAGCCCATGTTCGAAGTGCCGCGGCGACGAAAAGTGGATGTCCGGCGTATCGCTTGAGCGACGCGCGTTCTTCGACGCGCTTGACGACCATTGCGTCGTATCCAACCCCCGTATGAAAACAAAAATATCGACCATTGACGCGACCCAGACCAACCGGAATGATGTCATTTCGATTGAGCGCATCAACAATGAGGTCGACCCCAGCGATTGCATCATTAGGCATGCCAAGTGTGCGAGCAAACACATTGGTAGATCCACCAGGGAGCACTGCTAACGCGGTCTCGGTGCCAGCGACCCCAGTGGCCACTTCGTTGAGCGTGCCGTCTCCACCGAATGCAATGACAGCGTCAAGGCCTCGTCTGGCGGCATCTTGAGCAAATCGGGTGGCGTGACCACGTCGATTGGTTTCAACGACCTGAACATCGTGATGGCGCGCCAGCCGTTGATGAACCACGACCGTATTACGGGCAGTGACCGAAGAGGCAAAGGAGTTGACGACGAGCAAGATGCGCAAGGTATAGACCGTATCAGCGGTCTGCGACGAGGGTCACTCTCAAAAACAACTTCTCTTTGCTCGCCAGTTGGGGAAAAGGGCTGCTTGTCGGTAACAATAGACACCTTATGAACATCATTGTATGTGTGAAACAAATCCCAGACCCAGCCGCTCCAGGTGCGCTCAATAGCGATTCCAATACCCTCAAACGAGACGGCAAATTAGTCATTGATGACTCCGATATGTACGGCGTAGAAATGGCCCTGCAACTCGTCGATGCTGCAGGTGGTGGCGAAGTCAGCCTTGTGTCAATGGCACCTAATGGCGAAACATCTGGCATGCGCACTGCATTGGCAATGGGCGCAGCCAAAGGGGTGCTGGTGTCAGATCCTGCATTGTTAGGAAGCGATGCACTCACGACTGCGAAAATTCTTGCCGCCGCTGTACAGCGACTCGGTGGAGCAGATCTCATCGTCGCCGCAACTGAATCGAGTGACGGCTACACCGGAACAGTCCCTGAACAAATGGCAGAAGTTCTCGGATTGCCGAGCGTCACATTTACGAAAAAAATTGTCATCAACGGCTCAACGCTTCAGGCATCACGCCAAACAGAAGCAGGCTATGACGAAGTCACATGCACCCTTCCTGCTGTGATCAGCGTGACCGCCGGAGTTGTCGAACCCCGGTACCCATCGTTCAAGGGAATCATGGCTGCCAAGAGCAAGCCAGTCGAACAAGTCACTGCATCTGATCTCGGAGTCACACCTGTTGGCTGGGACGGTGCTGGACAAAAAATCACCAGTGTCACGCAGGCTGAGGCTCGTCAAGCCGGAGAAATTATTGAAGACGACGGTGAAGCATTCAACAAGATTGTCGGGTTCCTTGAGAACCTGAAGGTCATCTGAGACGGCCACGAGAGGAACACACAACATGACACTCAACAACATCTGGGTTTTTGCCCAAGCAACAAACGGAGCAGTAAATACTGCAACTCTTGAACTCATCACCAAAGCGCGTTCACTGGCATCCAGTGTCAGTGTTTTTGTCAGCGGAGACGGAGCAGCGATCGCAGCAGCAGTCGGAGATTTTGGAGCAACCAAGGTCTACGGTGCTGATTGTGGAGCGCATCTGCCAGGAGTTGCAATGGCTGCTGCAATGAAATCAGTCATCGATGGTGGAGACTCACCAGACCTCATCATGTTCCCGCAGAGCTACGAAGGCCGCGATGCAATGGCGCGTTTGTCTGTCAAACTCAACAAGACCGTCATCACAAATAACGTTGACATTGAAGACTCAGGCAATGGTGTCACTGTCACGACACCAATCTTTGGCGGAAACACTTTGGTGGCGACAACGTTTACTGGCAGTGGTCCATTCTTGGCAGCGTTTCGTCCTAAGAGTTTTGCCCCAGAAGCAAGTGGCGGAGCCGCTGCAGCAGTGACGGCCGTTGTTGTGCCAGATCTTGGTGCTGCTGGTAGTGCTCAGGTCACCGCAGTACACGTCGAAGAAACATCCGGACCAAAACTCGACGAAGCAAATGTTGTTGTTTCGGGTGGCCGCGGCTTGGGTGAGGCTGACAAGTACTCAATGATCGAAGAACTTGCAAAATTACTCAAAGCAGCACCAGGTGCGTCACGCGCAATTGTTGACGCTGGCTGGGTGCCTTATTCATATCAGGTTGGCCAGACCGGAAAAGTTGTGAAGCCAAGCGTTTATATTGCCGCAGGTATTTCTGGTGCCACACAACACATGGTCGGAATGAAGGGTTCTAAGAACATCATTGCTATTAACAAAGACAAAGAAGCACCAATTTTTGGTATCGCTGATCTTGGAATTGTTGGTGACGTACACAAGGTGTTGCCAAAACTTATCGAAGCTCTCAAAGCGCGCGGCTAAATTTTTATTTCTCTGTGTCGGCGTCGGCCGCACGGAGCGCACAAGAAATTTCTTCTTCGGGATCCTCAATCACGATTCGCAGTTCCCATCCGCTTCGCGCTTCGTCATCGTCCCACCACCAAAAATTCATTTGTGACACGATCTCTCCAAACTCATCTGGATCGAGTGGCCAATCCTCAGACATTCCTGAAATTGCGCCAAGGGTCCACCACGCGCCAAATCGTCCACTTGCTGCGCCCCGCCGCTTGCCATGCGCCCCGCCGCTTGCACCTGCCCATGCCAACCATGCCAATGCGTCTGATGGTGTGAGAGGTTCAAGTTCTGCGTCGTGCACACCAAGTGCGCGTAGAGCTTGAGATGGACCACCTTGAGTCATGATGCAAGATGCTTGTCCGTTGGACTGTGCAGTCCACGGCTCCATGAGTTGTCGAAATGCCGATTGCACATCAACGTCGTCAAGAACTATGAAGTCATCTGTGTCATCGACTGCGTCACCACGATCTGGCATTGATGGAGTGGGAAACTCGCCACCGTCATCGGTGTATGTCGCAACGACATAGCGTGGCTCCCAGTCGCACGGCAGAATTGGTATATCAAGAACGCCATGTTCGTCGATGTCGACAGAGTCTCCGCGCAACGCTCTTTCGTATGCATAGAGCGAGCGGTCGTGTCCGTTTGCCAATAATGGTGCCAACTCATCCCATGTGTGGTGCACTGCCAAAATCTCACTCACTGGACCAGGCATAAACGTTCGAACGTGATCATCAAGTGATTGAACGGCGTACTCAGCAGGTGCCCACAACGCGAGGCGAACATTTGCCAGCGTGGCGATGGGCCACAACTGTCTTCCGGTATCGACAGCAGAACGTGATGCATTGCGAATTCGCACTAGGTGATCCCAATCCCGATCGGCAACCGTGTTGTCCACATGGCGCACTAAACCATCGAGGTCTGCTCGTTGCACCAGTTGTTCAAGATTGTCCGCGTTCACACAGACATTCTTACCGCTATACACCCACGCCCTTGCACGCTTTCTTATCTAATCCTTACCCTAAAGGCCTACGATTGAGATGAATAGGGGGCACTGTGTTTTTGACGTATCTACGACGTGAACTAATTAATCGCAGGAGACAAACGCTGATTGTCGCAGCGGGTCTTGCGATCGGCATTGCACTTGTGGCAACGGTGAGCGCTGTATCTGCTGGAGTCAAGGATTCGCAGGCTCAAGTGTTGGATTCCCTCTATGGCGTAGGGACTGATATCACGGTCACCCAGTCAGCAGCGCCTGGCCAAGGCGGAAATCGTTTTGCTTTTGGATCTGGCGATGGACAACAGGCTGGTGGAATTCGGTCAATCAGTCGAGTCAACCTGCGTACCGAGCGTGGAGCCCAGACTTTTGCCGAATCAATCGTTACCACGGTGCGTGCTACTGACGGAGTAGAGGCAGTAGCCACGGCACTCAAATTGACGAACACAACTTTTGTTGGCGAGATGCCCGATTTTGCACAAAACAGGCAAAATAGACAACAGGGTCAACAAGGTCTTCAAGGGCAAGTTGGCGGCGATGCGGTAGCGCCACCAACTGGCGGCGCAGATGGGGCAGGTGGAACAGCTTTCTCTGTCGACACATTTTCGGTTCTTGGTATTGATGCCTCTACTGCAGAATCTGGCCCGATGAGCTCGGTCACCTTGGCTACTGGTCGTTTATTGACCGCTGATGATGTAGCGACATTTAATGCTGTTCTGGATGAATCGTATGCAGTCACTGAAAAACTTGTTGTCGGCGCAAAAATAAAAATTAATGATAAGGATTTTACAATTGTCGGCACTATTGCATCAGCAAGTTCTGCAGCAGAGACTGCATCAGATGCGTATATTCCAGTAGATATCGCTCGAACACTTTCTGGAGTTACGGATGGCGTCACAAATATTTACATCAAAGTAAAATCAAATGCAGCAGTTGCTGCAGTTGTCGGTGGCCTTGAAAAAGATCTCCCGGAAGCCACAGTAAGTTCAACTACGGATCTCGCTTCTGGAATTTCTGGATCACTGTCATCGGCGTCAGATCTCTTGTCGACATTCGGTAAATGGCTCTCGATCATTGTGCTTATCGTGGCATTTATGCTGGCGATATTGTTCACCATCTCAGGCGTCACGCGCCGGACTCGCGAGTTTGGAACCCTCAAAGCACTCGGCTGGAAGAATCGCGCCATCGTTCGACAGGTTGCGGCTGAAAGCACAATTCAGGGATTACTAGGTGGAGTCCTTGGAGCAGTGATTGCGTACGGATCTGTCGCAGTTGTCAATGCCGTGGCCCCAACACTGAAGGCCACATCTGGGCAAACCGGAGGTTTTGGCGGCGGTGGCAATCCCGGTGGCGGACTCGGCGGTTTCCCGGGCGGCGGTAATCCTGGCGGCGGCGGCAACCCCGGTGGTGCACTCGGTGGCCTTCGTAATGCCATGCGCGGATTTGGATCAAGCACGTTTGATGTCGTACTCAAAGCATCAGTGACGCCAACGATTCTTTTCTCGGCAATCGGCCTTGCAGTACTTGGTGGATTGCTCGCAGGTGCCATTGGCGGATTGAGAGCGTCGCAACTGAGTCCAGCCGAGTCACTTCGGAGCGTTGCCTGATGTCCATTGATACTCACACTCCAGACGTGTTATACGCATTATCAAATGCGTCCAAAACATATGGCGCCGGTAAAAATTCCGTGCACGCCCTTGTGGCTGTCAATCTTATTTTACGAGTAGGCGAGCATGTTGCAGTGCAAGGGCCAACAGGTGGTGGTAAATCCACGTTGCTGCAATTACTTGGAGCACTCGACACGCCTAGCAATGGTGAAGTCGAATTTTGTGGCGAAAAATTAAGCACCATGTCTCCAACCAGACTCAACGCACTTCGAGCACGCAAAATTGGCTTTATATTTCAGAACTACAATCTGATTCCCACCATGACCGCGCAAGAAAATGTCGAGGCGGCACTAGCTCCCTTGCGAGTCGACACCTCAGAGCGTCGACGTCAGGCGATCACAATGCTTGAGTCTGTGGGACTTGGAGATCGGCTGCATCACGTGCCAACAGAGTTGTCTGGTGGCCAGCAACAACGAGTGGCAATTGCACGTGCGCTCGTCAAGCAACCTGCAGTGCTCCTAGCGGATGAGCCAACAGGCAATCTAGATGAAGAAACTCGTGATGAGATAATGGACCTACTACAACGTCAAGCAAGCGAACACGGAATCACTTTGATTACGGTCACTCACGATTCAAGTGTGGCAAAACGCGCTCAACGGCGTTTACATATCAAAAACGGCAAACTTACTGAGAATTAAAAGCATGCGCTAGACGATTGGCCACGGATACCGACGCCCCGAGTTGTCTACCGGAAACTCGGGGTGATCAAGAAGCCATTGAACGCGCTCTTGCAACGCACGGACTTCGTCGTCGCTGAGCAAGGCAGCGATATGCAGCGGAACCGTTGTTGCCATTGGTGCAATTGCGGTGAGTAAATACTGGGGAATCGATTCACCACCAAATTCCCAAATCACCGTGCGTAATTTGAAGTCTGCAGAAAAACAGACTCCGTGATCTATTCCCCAGACGTTGCCGTCAATCCCAAGAAGGCAGTGTCCACTCTTGCGATCGGTGTTGTTGGCAACAAAGTCAAAGATCGCAAACTCACGTAAACGGTCATGGAGCTCAGGTCGTTCTTCAAATAAAGAAAAATAATGTTCGCGTGTGTCGGACTCAACAAAGAATTGCACGGAGCCCTCACCAAATGGACCATCCCGCAAAATTGTTATCGGAACCAGACCCAGACCCAGAGCTTCGCTCAGCAGGAAAGCTGCTACTTCGCGGCGGTGCAGTCCAGGCTCAAAGTCCCACAGTGGGCGTTCTCCGCGGAGTGGCTTGTAAATGGCCTGCATATTGACATCGCCGTGCGTAATTGTGACAAGAAACGTTGCGTTACTGCTATCAGGCATGCGTCCAACGATGTCGATGTCGCCGTGTGTCAGAGCGTCAGTGATGTTGTCGGAAGAGCATTGCATGGTTCAGTTCAGTCGGGGACAGGCGTGGCCACTGGCATCTTTGGGGGCCCCGCACCACTGGCATGGTTCGCGACCCGCAACAACAAGAGTGTCTACTTGATTACAAAATGCGACCGCCTGAGCTGGAGTGATGAAGACGCGTAACCGCCCAAGATCAGGATCGTCGTCACTCACTTCAATCTCGTCGTCTTCGTCTTCGTCGTCTTCAATATCAAGATCACCAAATATCTCTTGAAACATTTCATCATCAAGTTCATCACTTAAAGAAGGTTGGGGCATTTCTTCAAGTTGCAGAATCAGTCGGTTGGCTGCTCTGTCCATGCCAAGGCCAACGGTGCCAAGTATAAAATCATGGTCAATAGGAGTGTTCACGAGGTTGCCAATGCCTGGTGCCACAATAGTTTCTGGAAGATCAGAAAGAATATTTCGCAAGTACTGAGCAATCGCTGCAACCTGTTGTTTTTCGCATTTCACTGTCAAGAACTGGTCAGCATCCCCGATCTGCATGAAAAATGTTCGCTGACCTGGGGCCCCTACTGCTCCTGTCGCAAAGACTTCAACTTCATCAAACTCGTAAAAGAAACTCATCGTCGTCGCAGTCGTCTCAACTTGGGCGCAGATCTGCGAGTGATCCACCAGTGGAATTGACGGTCAGAACAACCGGCCCATAACTTGAATATGCGACCGCACTGATAGAGCATGTACTCACGACAATGCGTTGAAACAGATCGAGGTGAGTGCCCATTGCGTGAGCGACGGCTGCTTTGATGGGATCGGCATGTGATACGCACACGACAACCCCGCCAGGATGTTTTGCCCGAATCTTGTCAAGTGCTGACACAATTCTGGCTTGCATGTCAGTGAAGCTTTCTCCGTTGGGAAACGTGAACGTGCTTGGTGCACGTTGCACCGTTGCCCACTCAGGCTTTTTCATGAGCGCAGATAATTCAGCACCAGTCCAATCACCAAAATCGCATTCCAGTAATCCTTTATCAATCAGTACGCGCTGTTTCAGGGCTTTGCCGATGGGGGCGGCTGTCTCTCTGGCACGTTCAAGCGGCGAAGAATAGATTGCATCGACGCGGGGTAATTTTGCGATTCGCTCTGCTGCACCTGCGGCCTGGGCAATTCCGGAGTCGGCAAGATGAAGCCCAGCGGCACGACCGGGAAGAATTTTTCCGGTCGTAGGGGTCTGCCCGTGGCGCACCAAGATGATCAGCGTTGACTGCGGGTGAGGGGTCTTTTTACGAGCGGCCATGCAATGTTAAATCTAGTGGGCGAGGCACCTATCGTGTGTTGGTGGACACGATGAAAAAACTAGATACTGATATTGCCTCGTGTCGTTTATGTCCACGATTGGTGAACTGGCGAGAGCAAGTGGCCATTGAAAAACGCGCATCTTTTCGTGACGAGCAGTATTGGGGGAAGCCAGTTTCTGGATTTGGTGATCCGACTGCGCATCTATTGGTGATGGGTCTAGCACCAGCAGCACATGGTGCCAACCGCACAGGTCGAATGTTTACGGGAGATCGGTCGGGGGACTGGTTGTATCGAGCCATGCATCGAGCAGGTTTTGCAAATCAAGAAACCTCACGCGATGCCAGCGATGGTCTGGTCCTGATTGACGCATGGGTGACATCTGCAGTGCGTTGTGCGCCCCCCGACAATAAGCCACTACCAGAAGAGCGCGATACATGTTCAGCGTTCTTAGATCGTGAGATTGCATTGCTTCCTAATGTCGGCGTAGTGGTGTGTTTAGGATCGTTTGCGTATGTCGCGGCGAGCGCGCAGTTTGGCGTCAGGCCACGACCAAAGTTCGGACATGGAGTAGAGGCCGTGACAAATAATGGACTCACGCTGCTGTGCTCGTATCACCCGAGTCAGCAAAATACTTTCACGGGCACGCTGACTGAATCAATGCTCGACGATGTCTTTAGTCGTGCAAAATCTCTAGTTGCGAAGTAACGACACAATTTCTGAACCGCCATATACAAGAGCAATGCAGGCCAGAAATATTCCAAAGATTCTGCGCAGTTTTTGATCACTCAAACTCAGTGCAAGTTTTGCCCCAAGGGGTGCTCCGGGAATTACTCCAATGGTGAGTAGCAGCGCATAACGCCAATCAACGCCACCTTGCAGAGTATGCGTAATGGTGCCAGGAACTGCGAAGAACCCAACACAAATAAGGCTCGTTGCGATTGCATTTTTCATCGGAAGCGCCAGCCACTTTTTAAAAAGTGGCACCATCACGATGCCTCCACCAACGCCTAGCAAACCCGATAGTCCACCTGCGATAACACCGACACCGATTGCGTGTATCGTTATTGAGGAATTTTCTTTGGCTCGCTCTATGTTTGCAAGATCTTGAGTTTCTCCACCACGAATGAGACCAGTTGCACTCCACATTAAAATAAGTGCGGTCAGAATCATGAGTGGATGCCCATCGCCAGGCAATAGATCTGCAGTTCGAGCGCCAATCACAGATGCCATGATCCCGGCAGGAACAGTTTTCTTGACAACATCCCAACGCACGAGTTTCTGCGGAGCATATTTTAGTGAACCAGTGATAGCGCCGGGAAGAAGCGATGGCAATGTCGTGCCGATTGCCATTGCCGCGGTGCAACCGAGTGCACGAATTGCTGGAGTGCTGATGACAGCCCCGCCAACGCCAAATGTCCCGGACATGATCCCGGTTCCGACTCCGGCAACGATGGTAAGCGCATCGCGCAGAATTCCGGCATCCATAAAAACTAGCGATTCATGACGGATGACATCATGGAGGCGGCCTGAGCATGAGCCGCACGACCGTCATCTAGAAAATCAGCCATCGAGAGAAACCCGTGGAACATTCCGTAGTAGCGAACAAGACTCGTCGGAACTCCATTGGCAGATAAACGTGCTGCGTATTGCTCGCCCTCGTCGCGCAACGGATCGAACTCTGCGGTGATTACTAATGCAGGCGGAGTGCCTGCAATAACGGCATCCGATGCCATGATCGGCGAAACACGTGGATCAACATTGTTGGTTACGCCGCCGATGTAGTGATCAAAGAACCACTCCATGCCACCACGCGTGAGGAGTGGTCCATTTTTGTTTTCTTCATAAGAAGGTGTCGCCATACGCGCATCAGTGACCGGGTAGATCAGCAACTGAAAAACTAATGGCACTATTTGAAGTTGTGCCACGACAGCGGCCAAGTTTCCGCCAGCACTGTCTCCGCCCACCGCAATGCACTCGGGGTTGCAGCCAAGGGACGCAGCATTGGCGTGAGCCCATCGGGTGACCGTCACTGCATCTTCTATTGCTGCAGGAAACTTATGTTCCGGAGCAAGTCGGTAGTCAACTGCAAGGATTGCAACGCCAGATTTATTACACAAACTCCGACAGACTGAATCATGTGATTCAAGATCTCCGACCACCCAGCCGCCCCCATGAAAATAGAGCAGCAATCCTAAATTGGTGTTGTCGTTAGGACGGTAGAGGCGGCAGTTGACTCCGTCTGCGTCTAGATCACGCATGTGATGAACATTTTCAGTAGCAGGAACTCGTCTGCTGTCATACATCGCGCGAGCTTCAACGGCGCTCAATTCGTTCATCGCAGGGCCGCCGATTTGGGCGAGCATGTCAAATATCAACGTGGCTTGAGGATGCAAAGGCATGTCAGGCGCTCGGCACTTCTGCCTCTGGTACAACAACTTTTTTCTTTGGTGGCGGGACTCCGACACTTGGTTCTTTATCAGCCCAATCTGGCCAACGACGACGACTTACGATCGAGAGTGTGCGAAGGAGTTTCATTGCGACTTCGTCTTCTTGGGCAGGTCGAGCAGTGATGACGCCATCAGCAATCATTCGATTGATGACTTCTTCACCAAGTTCGGTACGCACGATTGTGAGCGTCCAGTCATTGTCTGCTCCGATGCCACCAGTTGCAATATCAGAGTGTTCGGCTGCAAAGTCAGGACATGTCTTGCAGCCCTCACGGGTCCATTGATGGCATTCTTTGAGATTGATTTCATGGTACGAGCCGTCTTTCATCCAAATCTGAAAAACGCCCTTGATGTTCATTTTGACCATGTCTTGTTTTTTGAGACCGTATTTGGCTTCAAAAAGTTCGGGGAAGATTGCGTCATCAAATGTTTTTGAGCACAACAACCCGACCGTGAATAAGAATGGTCGGGAAACTTTTCCGGCTTTGCGATCCCACATCACGGGAGGTGATGATGTTTGGCAACCCATTCCGACCAGAGCAAGCCGACTGAGTCCGAGTTCTTTGGCCTCCACCAGAGCAAGTGGATTAGCGCAGTATGTGTAGCGGCTTCCGGCAGTTGCAAGAACTTCCTCGGGAGTGCGCACAACGGCGGGTTTTGCTTTCCATGCATCGTCTGTTTCGACTCCACTGACAAGTGCGCCATCGATGTAGTCGTTCTTGAGTAACCAGATCAGCATTGCAGA
>Ga0209596_1002345_pt1 | contig 15655 bp, 13 predicted proteins | sample M_130807_MF_Meta_FD_187314 | JGI IMG/M metagenome (GOLD analysis project Ga0209596, IMG submission 187314) | Freshwater microbial communities from Lake Montjoie, Canada to study carbon cycling - M_130807_MF_MetaG (SPAdes) (version 2) | ecosystem: Environmental > Aquatic > Freshwater > Lake... | reverse complement strand
CCCGCCCTCACCGCCTGCCTTCGCATGGCCCACCGTCCTCGCCCATTACTCCCTCTGAACCCCGGTCCGGTTTTGCTCCAACATCTTTTCCAGTTTTGCGCAGCGCCCGACACTTAAAAAACCAGTCTTTGCCCTTCGGCAGATTTCGGCACAATCATCTGGAGGGACTTTTCTGGTCGGTTGACGTGCAGACGGAGGTGCGCGATGGGTTCTCGGGCGAAAACGGCGTTGGGGAAGCTCCTTTGGCCGGCAGCCAGGAGGTGTATTTGACGCCGTTCCGTCCGGCGCTGCCAAAGTCGCATAGCCGCAAACTCTGACCGGCGGCGTCGGTCACATCCACCATGACCAATGAGGCGTCGGTTTCGGCTGACGGCTCGACCAACGTGGCGTCGAGCGTGGCCATATCCATGACCTGCGTTCCGCCGCCCGACACCCGCAGCGTCGGTTGCTCGGCGCCGGCGGGCCCGAAGCCGGAAACATTGCTCCACGTGTCTTTCGACGCGGGGTCTTTTCCTCCGGAAACCTCGATGCGGATGGTGTGCTTGCCGGCGGAGAGTCCCCTGTGTTCCCACGAGAACGGTTTGCCGCGCACGGGATCGTACTGGTCAACACGGGCAATCGGCTTGCCGTCGATCAGGATACTGGCCAGGCCGGCATCGTCGAAGCGCATGCCGAACCACTTGATGCTGTCCCCTGCGAAGTCGTGCTCGAAGGCGGTTCCCTTTTCGCGCGAAGCAAAGATCCGATCGAGATGCTTCCATGCTCCCGGCCGCATGTTCCGCGGCGCCCCCGCGCCTGCGTCATGCGCCAGCAGCAGCGGACCGCGGTACAGCGACACTTTTCCAGCGCACTCGCGTTCGCCCACCCAGGCGCGCAGGCGCATGTCGAGGTCGAGCGTGACGCGATCGCCGGGCTTCCACCGGCGATCAAGGGTGCAATACGTGCCAGCCTGCACCGCCACAGCCTTGCCATTGACGGTGCACTTCGTGGCCGCAGACCAGTGCGGGATACGCAGCCTGAGAGCGAATGGGGTCTCTTTCCCGGGTTTGACGTGAAGCTCAATGCGACCCTGGCGCGGGTAGTCGGTTTCCTGCCGGAGCGTGACCGGGACACCCGCGACAGAGACCGAGATCGTCGAGGGACCATACCAGTTCAGAACCAGCGCGGAGGGCGCTGCTTCCTGCATCAGCGCCCAGTCGCTGATCATGCCGAAACCGCGGGCGGCGTTGACCGAACAGCAGTTGAGCTGCTCGGACCCGGGGCGTTTCTGGAATGCGATGCTCGTCGTGCTGGGCACGCGGGTGCCGTCCATGGGCGTATCGTAGGTGCACCATGCACCGTCATGGGAGTGCAACCCGACCACAGAATTCAGCGTCGAGAGTTCCATCTCGTCGGCCACAATCGGGTTGCCTGTGGTGCGAAGCATCTCGACGCTCATCGCGATCCACGCAATGCTACAGCAGGTTTCGATCGCGCCGGCGGCGTAGGGATTGCCCACCGCCTGCTCGCCGGTGGAGAAGCCGCCGTTGTTGTGACGGTCCAGTTTGACGATGCTCCACCAGATGTGCTCGAAGGATTTCCGGTAGTCTTCCTTGCCGGTGATGCGATAGAGTTCCGCCAGTCCCATGATCGCATGCAGGCTCTCCCACCGCGGCTTCGGCGTGGCATAAAACTCCTTGCCGGCCAGGGCGGTGCGAAGATAGTCGCCCGCGCCCGGGATCGCAAACTCGGCGACGATCTGCTCGGCCAGTTCGAAATAGCGCGACGTGCCGGTCTCCTCGTAGAGACGGCAGAGTGAATGGATTACGGCTTGATTCTGATCGGGCGAACCCATGTCCGCGACGTGCCGGCCATTACCCAGGAAGCGCGCGCAAAGCTTGTCTCCGATCTTCCGCGCGCAATCGAGGGCTTTGGCATCGCGGGTCTGGTCGTACCACAGCATGAGCCCGGTCATGATGTGATAGTGGCCCCATGCATCCCATGTGCCATAGGCCTTTCTATCTATCCAACAGATCTTCTTGTCGGTAAGGCGGTCGGCCTTCGAATAGGGCCCGAGATAGCCATCCGCGTCCTGGAGTGTCACGAGCCTGTCAACCACCTTTCCGACCGTGGCCTGCAGCTCCTTGTTGCCGGTCAATCGTATCATCTGCGCCGAGGCGGTCATATACTTGCCGACAAATTCACCGGACCAGGGAAGCAAGTCACGGTACGGCTGCTTGTCGCGGTCGGCAAACATATCGAGCATCGCCGGGTTCTTCCCCGGGGCCAGAAGCAGCCAGTTGTCGATCACGCCCTGCATCTGCTTCTGGAGGGGACCACCCATCTGATAGGCCGCGCCGGCGTGGCGATCGAGTTTGGCTGGAACTTTGGCAGGCACCGCCGCACCATCGCCCCCACCCGTTTCCGCCGCCGCCGACGTAGTGGCCATCATGGCTCCTGCAAGACACGTCATCGCTATTCTCCTCACTGTCACGTAACCGTCCTTCATGCCACCTCCGCGCGCGGGCGCCGCATCCACCCCGGATGCGCATCGGAGCCGGGGAGTGAGGGGGGTATGGTCGGAGTTATCGTGCATCATGGATTAGTGTTAAAAGGCGGCGGAAGGTTACCATTTTTTCCGGGATCGAAAAGAAAGTCACTGCTAGGAATTCCCCTCTTACTCCCCGCGCGCCGCCCCCCTGACGCGAATCGGAGTCGGGGAGTGAGGGGGTCTGGCCGCCGTGACCGATGTTCCAGACGCAAAACATCGTCTTGTCATCAGCAAGCAGCGCCGTGGTCGGATGCGCGTGATACTCCTCCGGCGTACCCTGCACGATGACGATCTGCCGCTTCGTGTCATCGGCAATGTCGATGTGGGTCAAAGCCTCGCGCTGCTGCAACCAAAGCGCCTGCTTCTCCGCCGGCGCGGATTCCCACGCGCGTTTCGCGGCTTTGGTGGCGTTGGCGACTTCGGGCTTCGCTTGGGCGAAGGCGGCGAGCGGTGTGAGCAGAAGAACGCCAAGGAGAGCGACGGTGTGTTTCATAGGAATTCGACTACGAGGAAATGGACTCACGCCAGCTCCAGGCCTTTCACCGTGCCTTTGCCGCTGCTGAACTCATCGGTCTCGATGCCGAGGCGCTGTAGCATCGAGACGTAGAGATTGCCGAGCGGCGCGTTGTCGTCGTGTTTGAAGACGAGGTGCTGACCGTGTTTGAAGCCGCCGCCGGCGAGGAGGATGGGGAGGTTGCTGTTATCGTGCGTGTTGGCGTCGCCCATGTTGCTGCCAAAGAGCACCATCGTGCGGTCGAGCAGGCGCTGGTCGCCGTCGCGTTTGCGGGCGAGATTTTGCAGCAGCGATTTGAGCATGGCCATCTGCTGATGGTCGGCGTCTTCGAGTTGTTTCACTTTCTCAGCGGCCTGTCCGTGATGGCTGAGGTTGTGGTAGCCGTCGGTGGTGCTTTGGTTTTCGTGCAGCTTGAAGACGGGCGTGGCGAAGGCATCGACCATGAGCGTGACGATGCGCGTGGAGTCGGACTCGAGCGCGAGTTGCGCCATCGAGAGCATGAGGTCGAACTTTTCGAAGAAGAGCTTCTTGTCCTGGATGTCGGCGGGCGGCGGCTGCGCGGTCGCGGGCTTTGGCTTGAGTTCCCACTCGCGGGCGGTGTGCAGGCGTTCCTCCACCTCGCGCACGGAGGTGAGGTATTGGTCGAGGCGCGCGCGGTCGTCGCTGCCGAGGCGGCGGCTGAACTGCTTCGTGTCGTCGAGCAGCGTGTCGAGAATGCTGCCACGTTCTTCGAGTTTGCGCAGTTGCCGCTGCACGGTGGCGGCATCGCCCTGCACGAGCATCTTCTGAAACAACGCAGGCGCGCGGTCCTCGGCGGGCAGCAGCACGCCGTCGCGCGTCCAGGAGAGGCTGCGGTTCGCCTTGTCGATGTTCACGCCGAGATTGAGCGTGGGGAAGCGCGTGACCTGCTCGAGCTTTTCGGCGGCGAACTGGTCGAGCGAAATGGTGTTGCGGAAGCCGCTCTTCGTCGGCCCGCGCGCGCCGGTGAGGAAGCAGTTCTCCGTGCTGTGCCCGCCGACCACGCCGGGATGCGACAGGCCGCTGATGACCGTGAAATCATTGCGGAAATCGGCGAGCGTCGAGAGGTAGGGCGAGAGTTCGTAGTCGCGTCCGGTGGCCTGCGGAAAGAACGGCTTCGGCAGCACGCCGAGGTTGTTCGAGATGAGCAGCATTCGGCGCGGCGGCTGCGCTCCCGCAGCGCGACCGAAGACCGGCGTCATGCATTCGAGCAGCGGCATCGCGAGAGTGACCCCGAGGCCGCGGAGGAAAGTGCGGCGCGGGATGTGCGAGAAGGTGGTGGAGATGTAGGGAGCGTTCATGGCGTCAGTGGCATCCAGGTTGTCCGAGAATAATTTTGCTCTGCACGAGCGCGAGGATTAGGTCGTGCACGCGATAGCCACCCGCCGCGCACGCATCGAGCATCGCTTCGATTTCCGCACGGTCGGAAAAGCGCACGGGCGTGCCGGTGGCGTAAACGGTGAATTGATGCAGGAGATTTCGCGCGAGCTGGCGCGGGTTGGAAGCCAGGATGCGCTTCAGCTCATGCACGTCGCGGAAGCCGCGGCCATCGAGGAGTCGTCCGCTTGCGTCCACGGGGGCAGCGAGCGTGTAGGCGAAGTCGTGGCCGGCGCGGTCGATGCCCGTGACGCGCTCTCCTTCCTCCAGCCCGCGATAGCGCGGACGCCAGCCGCCGAGGATGTCGAAGTTTTCCAGCGCGAGCCCGACGGGGTCGAACTTCGCATGGCACGCGGCGCAGCTTTTCGATTTCGTGTGCAGCGCGAGGATGTCGCGGATGGTCTTCGCGCCGCGAATATCCGGTTCGACCGCGGGCACGCTCGGCGGCGGTGGGGGCGGCGGCTGTCCGAGGAGGCGCTCCATGACCCACGCGCCGCGCACCACGGGCGACGTGGTGGTGCCATTCGCCGTCACTTTCAAAATCGCCGCCTGCGTGAGCAGTCCGCCGTAGGGACTGCCCGCGGGCAGCGCGACCTTTCGCAGCGCCGAACCGCCGAGCGCGGGCAGGCCGTAGTGCCGCGCGAGACGGTCATTGGCAAAAACGAAATTGGCATCGACGAGCACGGTCGCGGGCAGATTGTCGCGCACCATCGCGGTGAAGAGGGTGCGTGCCTCGCGCTCCATGGATTCCACGAGGTAGTCGTCAAAGCGATACTCGGGATACAGCCGGATGTCCGGGTCGTCGCGGCGGACGTGACGAAGGTTCAGCCAGTAGTCGGTGAAATTGCGCACGAAGCGCTCGAAGCCCGCGTCAGCGATGAGGCGGCTCGTCTCGGCGCGCAACGTCGCCGCATCCCGCAGACGCCCGGCGCGCGCCAGTTCCATCAGCCGCGCATCGGGGCGGGTGTTCGCGAGAAAATGCGAGAGGCGCGAAGCGATGGCGAAGTGGTCGTCCGCACCGCGCGGCTCGGGCAGATAGAGGAAGTGGCCGGAGCACAGGAATGCCTTGTAACCCGCGAGCATCGCCTCGGCGAACGGCGCCTTTTTCTCCAGCCGCGCGAGGATGAGCTGCGCATACTTTTCCAACGCCTCGTCCGGCACGGGCTGCCGCGCCGCGAGATTCACAAAGCGCCGCAGCAATCGCCGCGCGTCCGCCTCCGGCTGCGCGGACTCGGGCGCGAAGCCGAGTTCATCGAAGAGCACGCGATGCGACGGCGGCGGCCAGCTCGACGGCGCGAGCGGGCCTTCGACTTCGAGCCATTGAAACGCCACGCCAGGCTGCCCGCCATCGGGGAAGGGCGGATAGCGATACGTCGGCGGTCCGCCCTTCACATTGCGCGCGAGCGGCACCGGCAGGCCGAGCAGGCTGTATTCAAAAGTCTCGCCGGCGCGCAGCCGCACGGTGGTCTCATGCACGCCGGCTTCCGGCTGGATGTCCATGATGCCGCCGGTCGCGCGCACATCGCCGGAGACATCGGGACCGGACGGCTTGCGCGCGCGGAAGGTCATCGGCACGGGCTGCGGCGCAGCGGTGATGACGTAACCTTTTCCCTGCACCACGGCGCGGGCGGAAAAGCGCACGCGGTATTCGCCGGGCACCTTCGCAACGAAGCCCCTCGGGTAGCCGTAGTAGGGCCACGACGCGGAACGGAAGAGCGCGAGTTCCAGCGCGGGGTCATCCTTCAGCGCATCGAGCACGGCCTTGCCGTCCTTCGCGAAGAACATCGCTTCGCGCTCGCCGAAAGTGGAGTTCTCGGGGAACAAGCTCGTCCCCACGGCGCGGAATTTTACCACCGGCGCCGGCGCGGCTCCGCTGGCCATCGCTTCGCGCAACGCGGCTTCGGCGGCATCGAGATAAGCCGTGAGCTGCACGCGCGACATGTCGAGCACCTCGGTCGTCTTGTTGAAATGATGCCCCTCGCGGTCCTCCGGCAGCATGTCGCGGATGTCGAGATTCGGCAGCGCGAGCACGTCGCGGAGGTTCTGTTCGTATTCGTCGCGGTTCAGCCGCCGCAGCGGCCCGCGTCCGTGCGCGAGCACTTCCGCGTGGTCGGCGTCGTAGATGGAAGTGGCGAGTGCCTTCACCAACTCGGCGCGCTGCGCCGGCGGCAAATCCCCGGCCTTCGGCGGCATCTCGCCTTTCTCCACACGATCGTGAATGCGAACCCAACGATCCCTGGTCGCGTGGTCCTTGAGGTCGAAACGCAGCGCGGTGAGATCGAGACCGCCTTTCGCGGTTTCCTTGTCGTGGCAGTCGAAGCACGATTGCTTAATGAGCGGCGCGAGCTTTTCCGGCATCGCTGCGCAAACGGAGTGGCCGAAAGCAATGGTGAGCAAGGCGAGCAATGGTGGCAGTTTCATGGTCGTCGGGCCGTTCTTTCGTCAGCGTTGCACGTCGAGACATTCCGCGAGATGAGCGCTGTCGTAGGCATGGACATTGGTGATGCGCATCTCCTCCATGCCCGTGCTCTTTTCGACGGTGCCCTCGATTTGATCCACCAACTGCTCACGCTGGAGCCGCCAGACGACCTTGCCATTCGCATCGATCTCCGCGAGCAGGTCGCGGCCTTCATCGGAGTTTTTGAGATGATAATCCCCGCGGACTCGATCCATTTCATCAGCAGCTCGCGCTCCTCGAGTTTCCGCTGTTTGGCCTCGTCGTCCGGCGGCATCATCGAGGTGCGGATATTTTCCAGCACCGCCTCCCAAGTCTTCGGATCCTTAGCCGCCGCCGCGCCGGAATCAAACACGTCCAGCGCGAGATCGCCCGTATTCTTCGTCCCGGAATGGCACTTGAAGCAATAGTTCTCCAGCAGCGGCTTCACATCCTTTGCAAAGTCGGGCACCGCATGAAGGACACCCTGAAATGCAAATGCGATTACGCCTGCGAAAGCAAAAATTCCGAACGTGCGTGAGAAGGCAGGAGGCATCGGGAAGCAGACAATGTTCGCCGGGCGCGCGACTTCGCAAGCCCGCGTTGCATCGGCAGGATTCCAGTTTTTACGCTGCTCTCGCTGTCGCAAAAAGCCGCAGCCGCAGGGATTCAAACACCAGCGACCGGTGCTTCATTAGGTCCAAATGTCTTTCCTTACCCGCAGGTTATTCCACCGGCCTTTTAAACTTCCGCACGATGGCATACACGATGATCAGGAGATAGGCCGTGCCCACCGTCCAGTTCTTCACGACAAACTCGGTGAAGTCTATGATGAAGCCGAGGAATGGCCGCAGGATGTGGTTGGCATAGGCGATTAGTGTGACCACGAAGCCATGTCCGGTGAGCTCCTTCACGGATGAGTTCTGCACCACGATCGTCGCCAGCACATAGGCGATGCCGAGCATGAACAGCGGCGTGATGACTTTTGCGAAATCCTCGCCCAGAAAGTCCTTCAGGAACTTGAGCAGCGGCCTGACCAGATAGGAACACACGAAGAACGCGACCCACAGGGCCGCCAGCAGTCCGGCTAAAAACCGCGCCAGCAGACGCATCGCCGCCTGGTTCTCACGACCGCTCTTCTCCCACTGCTTCATCGCCTTCGCATTCTCATCCCGGGCTTCGCCGTTCTTCTTATCAATCTCCGCATTTTCCTTATCAATGGCGGCGCGGGTATCCGCAGTTGCGGTGGCCGGAGCCGTCTTGTGCTCGATCGGCTCAAACTTCGGCCCTTCGCCGGACGGATAGTAAGCTATACATACGAAGACCAAGAGCAGCGCGGCAACGATCAAATGGATCATCGAGTCCTTCTTGATCTGTGCGCAGACATGCACTGCGTTGCTAGGTTCGGGAGGAGGCGGCGGGAGTTCGTTCATGGCGTGCGAATCTAAGTTACTGCGTTTGGTGACAGCGCAAGACTTCCGCCCGATGGACGAAACGCCGCGCTGATTCTGTGATGCTGCGGGAACGTTGCCCCCCGGCAAGTCGAAACTGTCAGCGGCGTCTCTCAGCGATTGATTTGCCGCCTGGGGCTGGCGGGATCGGCGCGACGATCCAGTCCCACAGCGGCAGTCTGCCCCCGTCGCGCAACTCAATGCCGCGGCGGTTCAGCGGGTATGGGCCGTCGTGCTCCGGCGCGGCGCACGCGAGGCCGGTGATACCGAGCGAGGCGAGCGGTGTCACTTCGGCGGGATCGGAAATGCCGTCCTGGTTGCGGTCGAACCACACGCTGATGCCCGCGAGTTCGCCACCGCGCAACCAGCCGTCGCCGTTGTCGTCGAGCGCCGCGAGCGCATCGAACCCGTCGCGCCAGAAGAGCTGCCACGAGTAACTGCCGAACATCTGCCGCGCCGAGGTGATGTGCCCGCCGCCGTCCGGATCCCAGACGAGCACACCCGCGTCCGCACGCAGCCACGGCCAACGCTCCTTCGCGCCAAAGCCGCGCAGATCATATTCGACCGCCACTTCCGGTGCGAGCAGCGCGTCGAGCGAGGGCGCGGGGCGCATCGAGAACACGAGTGGCGTGACCGGCCCCATCGGTAGGGTCTCCAGCTTTTTCACCGCGTCCCCCATCCAGCGGATATTCTCCTTTTCCTCATCGGTCAGCTTGCCGGCATCCGCCTTGGCACTGCGGAGGTAGGACTGCGCAGCTTCGTAGCTCACGAAATCCGCCAGTCCGAGAAGGCCCTGCTCTTTCGCGTCGCGCTCCTTTTTCCACGCCTGCTCGAAAGCCTTCTCGTAGTGCCTTCGAATCGTTGCGCCATCACGTTGCGCGAGTACGGCGGGGATTTCCTTCGGCGGGTTCTTCGCCGCCTCATCGGCGAACTGTTCGAGCAGCGAACCCATGCCAAGGTGCGCGAGCGCCTGGCGCGGGTCCTTCTTGATTACTTCTTGGAAAAGCTCTGCCGCTCTGCCTGCATGGGCGACGGCCTCCGCCTGACTGAGCTTGCCCACCTTCTCGGTGTTCCATTTCTGAAACTCCTTGCCCGCGACGTGCTCCGCCGTTGGCTCCTTCTCGCCCCTCGCGTATGCACCGAGCGAATCCCTTTTCAGCGCGAACGCGAGGTAATGCACCCGCGCAAGCTGGTAGCGTGTTTCATTGTCCTCGGGATTCTTCGCCAGCTTCGCCTCTGTGTTTTTCACGATGCGATCCACGGGCACCGGCGACGGCATCATGAACCTCGCCTGCGAAACCGGCGAAAGCGCGAGGAGCAACGCAACTGCAAAGGGGGACAGTTTCATGCGCGCAAAACTCCCGTCCGCAGACGAAACGGTCAAACGCAAAAGACCGGTGCGCACAGAATCCACGCTGCACCGCGGTGCTGCGATTGTTCCGCGCGCGCCACACCATCGCCGGCCCGAATGGAGCCAGGCTATTTCTTGTCCAGCATCTTGATCTTAATGTCCTTGAACTGGAGCGTCATCGTGTGGCCGCCGTGCATCTGGAGGGCGATAACCCCGTCCTTGCATGCCTTCGGGCTGTTATCAATCATCTCAGTGGTGACCTGACCATTGATGCTATAAGTAAAGTGGTTGCCATCGGCGATGACGACGACATCATTCCATTCGCCGACCGGCTTGATCTTCTCCTTAATCTCAGCGTCGGTCTTGTCGAGTGGCGTGCCGGTGCGCTTGTTATCCGCGTCCCACACGGTTTTCTCGCCGCGCTTGCTCATGATGCCACGACCACCCGCGACACCGCCTTCGTCATAGAAGATGCCCGTGTAGCCATTGCCCGCATCAATGTCGGCCTGATAGCCGCCGACGTGGAGCATCTCCGGCTTGTCAATCTTACCGCGGATTTGCAGGCCCGAGTTGCCGCCCGGCGTGATCCATTTGAAGCTGTACCGGATTTCGAAGTTGGCGAATTTCTCGGGGTGATCTTTTGAGGCGAGAAGGATCAAATCGGTCTGTTTGGAGTTCTGCTTGGTCTCGGAGCACTGGATTACACCGTCCGTGACGGTCCAGTAGCCCGCGAGACCTTCCCATCCCGAGAGATCCTTGCCGTTGAAAAGCGAGATCCAGCCGTCGGCACCGGCGGCGGGGATTTCGGTCTTGGGTTTGTCTTCGGCGAAGCCCGCATTCGTCAGAACGCCGAGCGCCACCACTGCACAGATTTTGGAGAACATTTTCATGGGGCGGCAAGATGGGATGCCGGAGCGGTTCATGCACGAAAAATCATCGCTGTGCATGACGGGGAGGAATGTGCTTCGGACTTCCTTCCGATGGGTGCATCATTTCATCCTTCATGCTCTTGTTGCTTTCCCCCTCCCATGAACCGCCGCCTGCTCGCTCTCTTCATTTTCCCCGTCGCCGCTCTCACTCATGCGGCTGAACGGCAGCCGTGGGTAAATTCGCGGCCCGTGGGTTCGCCGGAGCCACCGTCGCCATATGTCGCGTTACGTGCGTTTTCCAATCTCGAAACCAAGCGTCCTGTCGCGATCGAACTGGAACCGGGAACAGCGAAGCTCCTGCTCCTGCAATACCCGTCCGGGAATATGAAACTGTGCAGGCTGCGGCGCTTTACCCCGCAGGCGGATGTGGCCGAGGCGGAGACATTGATCGAACTGCCAGCAACGCTGCAGCAGCACTGACGCCGGTTGCGCGAAGCGCCGGTGGAACGCGACCTCCTGGGCGCGTTTCCCGGATGGAATACTTGCGCCCCGCCAAAGAAGCGTGCCCGGAGGTCACGCTCCGCCGGCGCTCCGCGCCTCCATCATCCAGGATTTCCAAGCGCTGGGCCCAACCTCCGGCATCGGGGCCGCAACCTCCATCAGCCGAGGGGTGCGAGGAAACGGATGACGTTCGCGATGTGATCGTCCAGCGCAATGCCCAGATGATCGCAACCCATCTGAATGACAGTGCGATCTATCTTCGCGGCGAAGCTGGGCTCCTTGAACTTCTTCCGGATCGAACTGGGCTTCATCTCGCCATAGCCGACAGGGTTCATCTTCCGGTAGGCGTAGAAGATTCCGCTGATCTCGTCGCAGGCTAACAACGCCACAGCCAGCCTCGTCTCCGGGAGCGTCTTGAAATCATGGTAGCCGTAGGCATGCGCCTCGACTGCGTGGATAAGTTCGTCGGGATAGCCCCATTCCTTGAACCATCCGAGCGACGGACCGGGATGGGTTTCGGGATGCTGCTCGAAGTCAATGTCGTGAAGCAGGCCGGTGTCGAACCACAGCAACGGGTCTTCGCCAAAGTGCTGCGCATAGCCCTCCATGGCGGTCGCGACCATCTGCGCATGGAGTCGCTGATAGCTGTCGTTGACGTGCTGATGGAGGAGGGCGGTGGCGGCTTCTTTGCTTGGGAGCGGCATGGTGATTCGGGGTTATGGACAGGATCGGGACAGACCCGTTCCGCGCAAGCGGCGAGTGCCGGGAAAGCGCATTTTTGCCCGCCCTGAATCAAGTATGAACATTGGTCCCAGAAGATTCACCGCGCAGTCCAAGCAACGCACGATGATGTGGTGGAAAGCCCGCCCCGCATTCGCACTTCCGCTCCGTCAACGTATCCGCTTCTCTGCGTTTGAAAACCTTCCCCATGCGCCACCTCCTCATCCTCCTCGCCTTCACCCTCGTCGCCCGTGCTGCAGATGCGCCGCTTCCCACGTGGAATGGCTTCGATCAGCTAGACTTCACCGTCGCTGGCCACCCAGCGCTCCTCGTGAGGCCCGCAAAAGCCGCGCCGGGCAAGCCGTGGATCTGGCGCACGGAATTCTTCGGCCACGAGCCGCAGGGCGACATCGCGCTGCTGAATGCCGGCTGGCACGTCGCGTTTTTCAAAGTGAGCGACATGTATGGCGACCCGAAGTCCGTCGCGCTCATGGAAAAATTCCACGAGCACGTCGTCAGCGGATTCAAACTCTCCCCGCGCGCCGTGCTCGAGGGCTTCAGCCGTGGCGGGCTCTACGCCGTGAATTTCGCCGCCGCGCATCCCGACAAGACCGCCGCGCTTTACCTCGACGCCCCCGTGCTCGACATCCGCTCGTGGCCGGGCGGCAAGGGCAAGGGCAAGGGCAGCGCGACGTGCTGGAAGCAGGCGCTCGAAATCTATGGTCTCACCGAGGACACCGCGAAGGAGTTCAAGGGGAACCCGCTCGACAAGGCCGAGGCGCTCGCGAAGGCCGGCATCCCGATCGTCGCCGTCGTGGGCGACGCGGACGACGTGGTGCCCTTTGACGAAAACACGAAGCCCTTCGCCGAGAAATACCGCGCGGCGGGCGGCACCATCGAGGTCATCGTGAAGCCCGGCGTGAACCACCACCCGCATTCGCTGAAGGATCCGAAGCCCTTTGTGGACTTCCTGCTGAAGCATGTGAAGTAGCGCGGCGGCGTGATCCGTAGCCGCGCTTGTGAAATTGCGGGCTGATCTTCGGGGCGCACAATTCATGTTGAGCGGATGGCGCATCCCGCGTGGAGCACGCGACTCGCGTGCTGTCTGCGGCCACTGGCCGCGGATACCCGATGCGTGGGTGTTCGTGAATGGCGCTCAGTATTGGATGCGTCCTTCAAACGCAGAGACGCAGAGGGGGGAAGTGTTGAGGCCCGCAGAGAAAAAGGAAAAAAGTTCCTCTGCGGCCCTCTCTGTTTTCCTCCGCGTCTCTGCGTCAAAAAAAGAGACCGGCAGCTTTGCGCGCTTCCGCACGCTGCGAAGTGTTCCCGGCGGGTTGCCGGAAACAGCACGCGAGTCGCGTGCTCCACCCGGGAATCATCGCCCGCACGCGACGTAAAATTTTTCACAAGAGGCTCTTGCAAAACCCCTCCGCAGGGATTCAAAAAATCGCAGCGCTCTCTGATGACGTGTTCTGCGGGTGAAGATTTCGGAGGGTTTTGCAAGAGCCTCACAATCCAATCCGAACCGGCATGGGATAAAGCAAACCGCCGCTACCGGTTTCCCAGTGGCGGCGGTTGTGAATTTTTTCGCTGTCTGCCGAATTAGGCGAGCAGTTCGCTGACGACCTGGCCGCCGCGGACGATGTCGATCGGGCGGTTACCTGGGGCCATGAGGCGCTTGTCGGCGTTGATGCCGAGGCAGCGATAGACCGTGCATGCCATGTTCTCGACGGTGAGGCCGTCTTCGGCGGGCTCGGCGCCGGTCGGATCCGAGGAGCCGTGGACGTAGCCGCGCTTGAAGCCGCCGCCTGCGAAGACGACGGAGAAGACCTTCGGCCAGTGGTCGCGGCCGGCGTCCTTGTTGATCTTCGGCGTGCGGCCGAATTCGGAGCTGACCATGACGAGCGTCTTGTCGAGCATTCCGCGGCGGTCGAGGTCGTTGATGAGCGCGGAGTAGGCCTGGTCGAATTTCGGCAGGGTGCGGTTCATTCCGTTCGCGATACCGGAGTGCATGTCCCAGCCGCCATACGTGAGGCTGACGAGGCGGACGCCCGACTCGACCATGCGGCGTGCCATGAGCATGCGCTGGCCGGCGTCGTGCATGCCGTATTCCTCGCGGACTTTCTGCGGCTCGGCGGCGAGATTGAACGCCTCGCGGGCGGCCGGGCTGGAGACGAGCTGGTAGGCGGCCTGGTAGAAGCCGTCCATTGCGGTGAGCGCGTCGCTCTTTTCCAGTGTGCGGAAATGCTCGTCCACCGTGCTGAGGATGCTGCGGCGGCGGTCGAAGCGCTCGTTGGTGATGCCCGCACGCATATTCAGGTCGCGGACGGAGAAGCCCGCATTCGCCGGGTCGCCGCCGAGGCTGAACGGCCCGTAGGCGCTGCTGAGATAGCCGGTGCCTGCGAATTCATTTGGCTGGCTGGGCACGCAAACGTAGGGCGGCAGGTTGTTCCGCGAGCCGAGCTCATGGCTGATGACCGCGCCGAAGGACGGGAACTGGATGGCCGGCGACGGACGGTAGCCGGTGAACATGTTGTGCGTGCCGCGTTCGTGCGCTGCTTCGCCGTGCGTCATCGAGCGGACGATGGTGAGCTTGTCGGCGATCTTCGCGGTCTTCTCAAGGTACTGCGAGAGCTTCACGCCGGGGATCGGCGTGTCCACTGTTCCGAGCGGGCCGCGATATTCGATCGGTGCAAGGTGCTTCGGATCCCACGTTTCCTGATGGGCGCAGCCGCCGGGCAGGTAGATGTGGATGAGCGACTCGGCGGTCGCCGGAAATGTGTCGGTCTCGTTGGCGCGGAGCTTGAAGAGGTCGCCCATCGTCAGCCCGATGCCACCGGCGAGGCCGGCATAAAGAAATTCACGACGGCCTACTTTGCGGAAATGCGAAGGGTCGTCGTTCCAAGTTACGGTTTTGGTGTCGCTCATAGGTGTGGTGGTGTTCAGGAGTTGTTTGAAAGGGAGCAGGAATCCTGCAGGGTCGCATTGGCAATCCCACCGCTGAACACCGCTTAGTAAAAAAACGGTGTTTTTTACAAGCGCGAAAGGTGCAACCTTTGCAGGAGGCCGCCGCGAAAACTGGGATGATCCGGATGGGGAAGAAGTTCACCACGGATGGCACGGATGGATTTCAGGGCGAAATTCCTTCATCCGTGGCTTCCGTGAAATCTGTGCTTCAAGCCTCCGCGTTCATCAGAGAGCGAAGATTGATCGCGCGAGGGTTTGCGTCCGCAGGCGCGGGCCGCTAGATCTTTCCGAACCCCGTGAACACTCCGCGCCCGAAGCTCTCCGCAGACGATCAGCACAGGCTGGAGGACCTGCACGCGCGGCTCAGCGGGCTGCGGCGTTACTACGTCGGCTATCCGTGCAATGAGGACTTCGATTTTTCCGAGCTACTGCCGTTTTTTCAGTTCGCGGTGAACAATGTCGGCGATCCGTTCGGCGGCTCGAACATCCCGCTGAACACGCACGACCTCGAGCGCGAAGTGCTCGCGGATTTTGCGGAGTTCACGCGCGCGCCGAAGGACGGCTGGTGGGGCTACGTGACGAGCGGCGGCACGGAGGGAAACATGTACGGGCTCTACGTGGCGCGAGAGCTTTTCCCCGAGGGCATCTGCTATTTTTCCGAGGACACGCACTACTCCGTGGCGAAGGTGCTGCGGCTCCAGCACACGCGGAACATCATGCTAAAAAGCCAGCAGAACGGCGAGCTCGACTACGCCGACCTGCGCGAGACGCTGCGCATTCATCGCGACGTGCCGCCGATCATTTTTGCAAACATCGGCACGACGATGAAAGGCGCGGTGGACAGCCTCGCGAAGATCCGCGCGGTGCTGGATGATCTCGCGATCACGAATTCATACGTCCACGCCGACGCGGCGCTGAGCGGG
>Ga0209596_1002341_pt1 | contig 15672 bp, 16 predicted proteins | sample M_130807_MF_Meta_FD_187314 | JGI IMG/M metagenome (GOLD analysis project Ga0209596, IMG submission 187314) | Freshwater microbial communities from Lake Montjoie, Canada to study carbon cycling - M_130807_MF_MetaG (SPAdes) (version 2) | ecosystem: Environmental > Aquatic > Freshwater > Lake... | reverse complement strand
CCTAATACATAACTCATTAATTTTTCTTTTTCCATTGCCAATTGTTTTTGTTTCTGCAAATATAACTATTCTTTTCTAATAAAAATCTTTTTTGCACAAAAAAACGCAAAGAAATTAATCCTTGCGTTTAAACTCTGGCAAAAGTTTAGAAAAGAACGAGCAACAAATATAGTTATATTTTTGGATAAGTTAGTCCGTTTACGTCTTTAAAACTATCTCCTGTATCTAGTTTACGTTTCAAACTTTGCCATGTGTGACCGAATGTTTTTTGAAAATGTGGGTAGTCTTTAAAGTTTTTCCAATCTCCACCATGCTCGTAACCTTTGCTTTTAAAGTATTCGACTACTAACTTAAAGTAAGGAGAACTAATATTCCAATCTATACTCTCAAAAGTTCCGTTATTATCCTTATCTAGTAGTATAGCTATATCAAAAGCTAAAGAATAATTATGTATAGATTGCCCTCCTTTAGCGTTCGTAACTTTAGGTCTTTGGTTATATAGCTTGTTTTGTTCCTCTACACTTCGGTAAACGTACGTAAAACGCAATCTAACACCCTTAGGTAACTTATTATTACATTCGATATAATAATTCTTTAACTCTTCTCTGATTTTAGGATGTGCTTGTGCTATCCTATCAATTGTTAATTTGTCCATTATCTTCTATTGCTAAGTGAGAAATACTTTTAATTGTAGCACCAATCGTTAAAAGAGTGCCACCTACCATTGGGAGTAGAGTAACTAATACACCTCCTAAAATTGTAAGTGCAACACCTACTTTTCCTGTTTTCACCCAAAATTTTGGTCTTGGTGCTTTAAGTCTGTCTAAAATTTTCATAATTTATTATTTATATATTTTCCATGTACCATCTTCGAAAGTAAGCATATATCCAGTACCATCCCTAAAGACTTCTTTAACTTTCTTTCCTTCTACTATCATTCCTTCGCAAAACCTTCTTCTAGCCATTGTATTTAGTTAATTTATCTTTTTTCTTATCTTGTAACTTAGCAGTTATTTTTATAAAGTTAGTAAAATCTATGTATTCTACCGTTGGTGATTCCTCAACAATAACTGGAGTGTCTTTAAATTCAGTTGAGAAGTTAAATGGATTGTGGTCGGAAACGTATAATTCAAATTCTGAAAGTAAGTACAAATCAATAATATCATCTGCTAAATCTTGTTTAATTGGGTCTGTAAATAACGTGTAATTATTAATTATTTCTCGTTGTACATTGTAAGATTTTCTGTCTTGATATACTAAATTATCAATAATCATATTAGGTTCACGTTTACCAAAGAACCCATTTAAACGCATTGTATCTTTAACTTTTGAGCCAGTAAAATCAATTCCTTCAATAGCATGATATTGATTAAATATAGCACTTAATCGAATTGTACCTTTTGCATTATCTTCTGAATAAGTAAGTAAAGTATATTCACCCCATTCGTCAACTCTCGGAATGCTGTTTTCCGTAATTAAAAGTTTAAAATGATAACAACCTTCACCACTTGTAGATAATACTGTTCTCCAATTGATTGTAGCGTATTGTTCTAATCCAGTAGTGCTTGTTTTAAACGTATATTGTGTAGGCTGATAAGCAGTAAGAGTGTCAACTCCATTAACTTCTTTATATAGCTTAAATTCAAGTGTGTCAGTTGCATTTTCTAATACATACCATGCAGAAGTATAATCGTTTTTCCATGTAGTAGTAGCATCTGTAACGGAAGCTAAAACAAGTCTTGATGAACAACATTCTTTTGGTGTATCAGCATAAACTTCTTGTATTTTTTTTTTACGAAGAATATCTGGAGATACTTTAAAGCATTGCTTTGTTCTGTTATATAATGGAGTTGGCATATAATTAAATTTATTGTACTAAAATATTTCCTATTTCATCTGTAAAAGACTTAAATTCATTATAGTTAAAATCATTTTGCATTTCTTCTTTTACAAAATCTAATCCTATATACGCTACAAATTTACCATCTTTAAAGTAAGGTGCTATAAATATGCTTTTAATACCTTGCTTTTTTAAAGTAATTCTAGTTGATTCTTCTTTTATTTTACTAATATTTTTATATTGCATACGTTCTAACATAACTTCTTGTAAGAATACTGGATATAAGCTAACGGCTAAATTTTGCAATCCATTTGCTTCTGAACTTATACCATTTGCACATACTTCAAATGTCATTGACTGGTGATTTCTATGTGAACCATCGTAATATCTAATTGTATTATGAAATTGAAATACATAAGTCCTATCTGCTTTATAACGTAACATCAATTCGTTTAGCATTTGCTGAATTAACACATTATTATTTATGTCCTCTTTTACTTCATCTGTATTATCAATCTTTCTTTCTACTACATTGGTAATTAAAGATTTATAGTAAAATAATACAAAAGCAATTAATAAAATGATAATTACCAATGTTTTTGTTTGTCTTAATTGTTCAAGGATATTTTTTAACTCATTCATGTTACAAATATAACAAACCTTCGTTTAATATCGGTTTAGCAATTGATAAAACTTCTTCATCCGTCTTATCTGCAAAATGTTGAGAAAATTCTAGTTTTTCCGAAAACTCACCTATTGGAACAACAACATAATAAATTGAACCATCATCCACTCTTTTTGTTTTAATTTCTACTTCAAACATAATTATAAAGAATAAACACCTAAAATTAATAAATCAAATTGTCCAGTATTAGTTACTCCAGCACCCATACATCGACTAGCAAAGAAATTTAATCCTTGTGTACTTAATGGTAAATTTGTAGAAACAGTACCTTGAACACTATTTCCAGTTTCTTTATTTACAACTCTATACAATACAGACGAACTATTTGGAGCATTAAATAATTCTATTGAATATACAGTAGTTAAAGCTGAACCAGCCGTTCTGTTTGCTGGGAAGTTAGCACCTAAATCAATTTTAGTTGCTGTTCCTGTTCCATCATTATAGAAAACTTGTAAGTTTGCATCTGCCGAATCTGAACCAACTCCTATGCAATTTATAAGTGAAGAAACTAAAATAGTATCTGTATAAGTTAAATCAGTAGTAGCACCTTGCATTCCGTAAAATTGTCTACATCCAGAACCATAAGCTGTATCAGAAATATATACATCGCAAACATATTTAAAACCACCGCCAAGGTAAAACAATAATGCTGAACCCCTACTTCCAGTATATCTTCCTGCTGAAACAACCGAACCATAAAATCCTTTACGTATTTGTTCCGTAGCGTAATTAGTAGAAGCAACTGAACGTGCAATTGTAGAACCAGTTGTAGTTATTGTTATACCGCCAGAAGCAACCTCTGTAGTTGAATTGTTAGAATAATTTACACCTCTAAAAGTTTCATTCCCTTTCATGTAAGGAATAAAGTTAGCCGAGTTCCATAATGCTTTTTCAGTATCAGTAGTAAATCTATAACTTGCAGTTTGAGTAATATTTGCTGGATTTGTAGCATCTACATTTGGAACATTACCTAAACCAACTGAATAACTATTTATTTGTTTATTTTTCCATAAACCAGTAGAAGTTTCGTAAGTTAAAAAATCGTTATTTGCTTCACTAGATACACTAACACCATGTAATTCGTTTAATTCATACCCATTTTGAATATGTAGAATGATTTTACCTGCTGTTGGATGAGCATACGCTACGTAGCCAATAAATACAGTGTGTGCTGGCTCGTTAGGTATAACATTTGTAATTTCTCCTGCTGTTTCAGATAACCATAAAGCATTACCATCTGCAAAAGCCGAAGTATTAATGTCGTGAATAGTACCATGTGTTATTATATATCCATCTGAATTATTAGCAATAGAAGTACGTGTTACGCCAATAGTTTTACTAGATGATATTTCAAAACTCGCATCTGCTAAAGTAATATTAGGTTTTTGTCCAGTAGCACCACTAATATAAACTACCTTAGTTTTTGCAATTGATACACCAGTTGAGTTTTTAGCGATAAATTCTAGCTTTTCAGAACTATCAACAACACCATCGTTATCAGTATCATAAACAGACTTATTCATATCTCCACCTATAGCACTTGGAGATACATTCTCCCATTTACCGCTAGTGGAATTATACTCAATTACTTGTCCGTTAGAAGGTGCTGAAACAACAACATCGTTTAAATCATCTAGCGTGATTAAAGGTTGCTGAAATCTAACACCAGTATTTTGGCATATATATTCTTCAAAAATAGATTCGGTAACATAAGAATCTCCATTTTCATCTGTAATACTTGAAAAAGGAATATCTGTAAATCTATTATTTGAACTCTTAAATAATATATTGTAGTTAGTATCTTCTACATCAGAAGTATCTTTGTAAACTACAACATTTTCTACATTATCCATCCAGATAATATTATTTGAATCAATGTATTTAAAGAAGTTACCTTTTACAAATATTTTCATTATATCGGCATTTCAGTTACTACAGGGTTATAATCAATCTCAGGTAAAGTCAATAACCATGCATCACATGGAATAGACTCAGCTTGTTGTGAGGTACATCCATTCACCTCTTCATTTGAAATAAACCATACTCCATTTACGTCTAGTTGAGGATTGAATAATTGACCTTGAAATCCCCATACTTTACCTACAAGTATATTCTTTTGTTCTAATGTTAATTGTCTTACTTTCATAGTTTAAAATGTTGGGTAAAATTTACCTGAACTTGCATTATATAAATCTGTTACTTCTGTTGATGTTAAAACTTTTGTATAAGCATATACTTCGTCTATTTTAGCTCCACTAATACAGATGTTCTGTAATCCATCTCCCGTTCGATAATCTGCTCCAATCTCAACATTGCAAGTTATTCCATAAGTAGGGTTATCAGTAGCTAAACCATTTAAGTATGTGCCTGTTTGAACAGCTCCATTTACATAAGATTTAGTTTCTGTTGAGTTTTTACGTGTAACTACTACATTTACCCATTGATTATTATATGTAGAAGTATTTAGATTAACTGAATATCTTGACTTAGAAGATGCTCCGCCTTGATATATTTCAAAAATTAATTCACTTGTAGAACCCTTAGCGTTTAACACCCATCCACTTTGTATGCTTCCGTTATAATCATGTGAATTAATCAATGTCATTTGATTAGATGTTGTTTGCACATAAAACCAAAGTGATATACTAAAATCTGTTGTGAAGTTCAAAGAATTAGCTGGAAGTGATACATAAGCATTAGTGCCATTAAATAAAAAAGCATTTCCACTCTTACCAGCTGTGTAAGTCAATCCACCTTGAGCCGTTCCGTTGTAGGTACCTAATGAATCATTAGCATTAGATTCACCTTTATATACAGCGTAAAGCCCAGTAAGTAGTGTACTCACTGTAGCTTTTAACATCGAACTTATTAATCTATAGTAGTACATTATGCTTGCTGATTTAAACCTAAAATATCCCATTTTGCATCCGTAGAATTGTATATAATTCCAAGGTAGATAGTTTTACTAATAACAGTAGTAGTAGGTAAAGTTATTCCAATTGCTCTATAGTTAGTTCCAAAAGCAATGGTTTGTGCTGTGCCATTATCTTTTATTCTAATCATTAATGATTGACCCTCTGCAAAAGTACCAGTAGGGTTAGCAAGTGTAAGCCCTGTTGCCTGTGCTGTGACAGTCACTAAATCATTTGTAGATACTGGAGTAACTGTAGCTGAACTTGCAACTGTTTGAACTGTAGGTGTAATATAAGCCCAGTTTGCTTTTCCATCAGATGTTATTGATTTAAGATATTTACCTATTGCTTGAGTGCCATCAGATACTTGAAGTCCATAGGCTACACCTGCTCCAGATGCAGTTGCTTCAAAATGACCAGCAATATTTTCAACTTGACTTACATTTGCCAAGCCATAAACACCAATTGATTTACCTGTTGCGTTTCCTGCTGACTCTCCGTAAACACCAATATTTCTAACAGTTGAACCAGAAGCAGTACCTCTAGTTCCTATTTTCCATGAAGAAGAAACTCCATCAGCTATTCCATTTATACCTTGTGTATAAGTAGTTCCTTGACCTGTATTTGTAACTATTAATCCAATTGTATCAGCTCTATTTTCCCAAACGACCATTCTTGCATTACTAGCGGCATTGCTATTTATAGCGACACAAGTATTATTATCAAGTATTTGAGAATCACTAACATATATTCCATCTGGATTAACTCCGTCTGAAATAAATTTAGCTACTCTATTTATAGTTCCACCACCAAGCGCGTAACTTTGAAGAGTAGTTGGTTTACTTGTGATTGCCGACCATGCAACAGTTAAATTACTATTTAAAAAAGCAATTAATTGTGCTTTTGTCATTCTTCGAGAAGCATATACGCCAGCAGAACCTTCTGTACCACTTACGTAAACATCAACCCAGATAAGGTTTTTAGTATTTGCTTCGGAAACATTATATAATGTTTGCTGTTTTAGTTGTTCACTCATATCTTTATTATGCTGTTATAAAATTAATACTATTTGTGTTAGAAACTCCAATTCCAGTCGTATAAATAAATAAATCTCCATTTGATGAGCAATCATCACTTATTTTAGAAGTAATACAAATGTTACTACCAGTTACTTTTTCCATATCAAGTAGACATTCTAAAGTAATTGCAGTTGTATTAAAACCACTTGAATTTAATTTATTATCTGTAATACCGTATAATGGATTAGAAGTATCTGTATTGGTATCTATTTCAGTAGAAAATACCCATCTTGGAGAACTTTCTTTGTTTTCAACTGTTATCTGTCCGTAAATATCACTTCCCCATGTAGTTGGTGCTGTATGTATTGCTCTAATTAATATCTGTTTACCTTTCTTAGGTGCAGTTACTGAAGTCATAGATGGATAGTCAAACAATTGAATTACAGATGTTACAGTGCTATCATCGTAAGTTTTAATTGAAATGTTTTTGTAAAACCAATCTACAGCACCGTTTCTTTCAATCTCAACTTTTACTTTTAAAGACCAATCACCAACTTGGAAGTTATACCAATTGTTGTTATTTTTATTTTGCGAAGAAAAATAAGGGTGAGTTAAAATAAGTTTTTCCCAATACTCCCATTTAATTAAGAATGGATAGTATAACCTTAAAATTGCTGTAGTACCATTATTTGAACTTTCCATTAAATACGCTTCTTTTTTAAGCGAACTTTGTGGTAAATTATTATTTAAAAGAATAGCTTGGTCAGTCCAAAAGTCAAAATCTTGATTAGATAAGTCAAAATTAATAGATTCTAATACAAATTCTTTATCCAATACGTTATTTACAACTACAATGCTTGATTTTACATTGGAATTAACGTCTGCTTTTAAGATTGAAAAATCAGCAATAAAACTTAAATCATCTTCAAGGTTGAAATCTGTGCTTGATGCAGGTATTGATAAGTCTGAATAGTTTAAATTATAAGAGTGATTAAATAAACTTGTTAAAGTAGGAGTAACTAATTTACCTTCTGCGTATTTATATTCTAAATTACTACCTGATATTAAAGCATTATAATTATCTGCCTTTACCCATAAGTAAAATACTCTGTCAGTAGTACCTCTAGTTGCAATAAAATCACCTAATCCACTAGATAGATATAGAGGATTTAATTCAAATGACACAGTAAATGTTCTATTGCCTCCTGCATCTACATAAGAAAATGCAGTTAATTTTACTGTATATGGAGAAATACCACTTGCTGTAAATGTGTTTCCAATATTAACAGCTCCAATTAAGCCTGTTTTAAGCAAGAAAAGTTTGTCGCTTTGACTCTTTGCTTGATTTAAGTTGTAAGTGTCGTCTAGTGTGCTGTAACACCCTCCAATTTCTAATTTATCAATAGTAGTTCCTTTTACTTGAATAGTTAGATTAACAGTATTTAAGGAATTATAGTATAAAGAAGTGATATTATTTGTTATTGATAGTAATTTCGGTATTTCAGTGTTATAAGATTCATCAAACCAGCCTGTATTACAATCATCGTTAATTTGAATTGTAGTAGGTTTATTTGTTTCAGAAGAAACTACTCTAAAATCAAGTTGAGTAAATTGTTTTAGGTAGCTTTTACCTTTAAACATTTCCTCGAATAATACTCCTACAAAAATAGTTGTAAAAGAAATTTCATAATTTCTAACACTTCTACCTGTAACATATACATTGGTAGAGTCTGATAAACGCTTAATTGTAGTATTTGTAATAGCAAATTGACCTGATTTTTTACCTACCTGAATTAAATTTGCAGTTGAACTTACTGATAAAGACGAAAGCCCTTGGTAAATAAATCTACTTTCTTCACCATCAATTAAACTATCGCTAGAACCAGTTGGATTATTACTGTCAGTAAAATTCAAACTTAGATTTACTTCGTCGTGTACAGAATCAGTATAAATAGCCCATATTACATCTGTGTTTGTAGCATTGTTTACGCTTGGAAGTGAAGCACCAGATAAAACTAAATATAATGGATATACTTCAACAATAGTATTTACAGAACTTCCAATAACAACATTAGCATTATTTATTCCGTCCCAATGAACAGACATTCCTTTTCTAAACCCAGCTTGTACAAAATCCCCTTGCGATTGTTTAAGGACTCCGTCAAACCTGTCAAATGTCATAGGATTATCACTAGTAGAACGAACGTAAATATCTGAACTTATCGTTAGCTTAGAGGTTATTTTATCTCCTGCGTTAGCTTTGTAATCACTCCCAGAATTTCCGTAAATGTCTGTGTATGACTTAGATATTAATTTTACTGACATCTTCTAAGAGTTTATTCATTTTATTTATATCCTTATTTTCAATTGCTACCTGTAGTTCTGAAAATATTTCTTGTGCTTTTTTAACCTTATTTTTATCCTCATCTGAAATGTCTTTATTAATGAGAACTAAATCAAGTTTATCTTTAGCTTGTTTGGATATATCTTGCACTTCTTGTGAAAGTTTTATTAAGGCATCTACATTCATATAGCAAATTTAATATATTTTCGTTAACTTAAATTGTTTATTGAATACATTATGTGGCTCTTTATAGTCAATTACTGCATAATTTTTCTCATCGAAATAGTCAATCTTCATTATTTCGCATATTTTACCATCTATTGTAACGAAATTTTTATTTACAATGTCTACAAATTCAGAGCTTGTAATTTTAATTCTAACACCTCTTTTGATTATGTATTGGTATAATTCTGGATTGTTTATGTAGTGGTATTTATCCCATAAGTAGGTAGGTGTAAGTTTACTTTGGTCACCTGACATTCCTCTAGCTTTATCCCACATAAATATTTTAGTAGTGGAAAAGAATGGTGCTGTAAGTTGTATTGCACCGTATTTATTTTTCTTAGCTACTAAATTTGTTGAACCAAGAGATAAAAAGTCAATTAATTTATAAAGTCCTTTAAATTGTTTTTCCAACCATGTTAATTTGTCTTTTCTTTTAGCAAGTGCAAATGGTAATGTTTTTTCATTAAGCCCTTTTATTAAATTTAATGTAACATCGTTTAATCCTGTGGTATCTAAAGAATATTCAGCTAAATTGTTTTCAAAAGCATCAATTGTATTATAGTCTGAATAGTCACTAAGGTAGTGAATATAATATCTTCTAAATAATTTAGTAAAGTCATATTCGTAAGAATTTACTCTGTCTGCTTGTACTACTAATGAAGTTGATAATTGCTGAGTAGCATTTGACTGCCAATAATCCCACCTTTCAAGAGTAACGGTTTTATTTAACACTCTAGCTTTACCATTAAACATATTCTCCATAGAATAAATCAAAGTACCTAAAGTACCTACTGTATCACTTGATTGTGGAAAGCATTTGTTTTGACCTGTTCCGTAATCGCTAGAGAATACATCGTACCACTTAATATTTGTTCTATTTTGCGGAATTGGAAGAATAACCATGTCTGCGTAATCACTTTCAAGTATAGAAGACTTAAATTCATAACCTAAGAAGTTACAACTCTTTTTAAGTAAATCTAAGGCTGTACATGCTTGCAATTGATTTAAAGGTGGATTTAATAACCTATATAAGTCAATTCCAAATACAACTGCTTGATATGCTAATATTGCAAAGAATATAAGTGACAAGGCAAGTTTTGCAGTAGCGATTAATATTGTTTTCCAATCTGCAACAATAACAACTCCTGCTAATGAAACTCCATACAGTGGAAATATAGCCCACACGAACTCTGTTGCACGTTCTTTTACTTCTTTAGCTTGACCAGCAATAGTTATAGACACCGTAAACAAACCTAATGAAGCTGTCAACGCTCTAGCAGGTGCATCTTGTGGTAACACTTGGTAATCAATTGTTATTGGAGTAAATGGATTAGATAAGTTAACTAAGTCAAATATCAAACTTTCAGCTTTATCAAAGAATTGGTCATGTCCATATCTATTTTTTAAAGTAACATTTACCTTGTTGTCAAATACTTTAAAACCATCTGTAAAATCTACATAGTAATCTATAAACTTAGAAGGTGCGAACTCTATTTGATATGGTAATCCTTCTAATAGTCCATTTGATGCTACGTGAGTGTCTACCATCTTCTTTGCTTCACGTGAAAGAACAATAGAATCAGTAGTTATCTTTTGATTATCTACACGTGCTTCAAAGTCAATTGATATACCAATGTCAAATCTGTTTTCTGGAGATATTTCAATCCCTTTTATTTTATGCTTCATAATTACGAAAATCTTGAAATATTACGAACTCTAGTATTACCAGTCTTTTTAGTTTCCATAATGTGCATTACTCCACCAACTATTTCACCAAGTTCAATGTTAGATTCTGGCTTGTTTTTAATCGTGTTTTCTAAAGACTCTAATTTAGAAACAATTGCATCCGTACTCCATGCCCCTACATTTAACTGCATTGCACCATCACCTTTACGCATAACTTCTCCTCTATGAAAATCCTCTGCTAATTTAGCAATTTCAAGGTTAGACAAATCACCTATTTTACTATTTAATACTTTTGGAATAACTCTTTCGTTAGGGTGTAAGATAGCATGGAAACCTCCTTTACCATCAACTCCTTGTCCATTACTTCCTGTATCTTCTGTACCGTCAAAATAAGCAGGCATACCATTTGATATTGATTGTGCTAATTGCCCTAAAGCAGTAATCTCTGTAAATGTTTTTGTAAATGGATTTTCAGTAACCTTAGCACTTTGAATATTATTAGAATATGCTTGGAATATAGTCATTGCAATTTGCAGTTTTTGAATTGATTTCTGTTCATTAATTCGTTGCTTATCCGCTTCCATTTGTTGAACGTCAAGCTGTGCTAAAGACTCTTGTGCTTGTATGTTGCCTGATACTGCTTTTTCACGTAAGAAATCAGCTTGTGTAGACATACGCTCCATTCGTTTATCAAGTATATCAATTCTACGTTCAGCCAAATCAATATAATGCTCTAAAGACTTTTGAATTAAGTTATTTACTGATTCAGCAGTATTTTTAATTACTGCCAATCTCATTTCTGCTCTTTCCTTTTCTAAATCACTTTGGTCTTTACTTATTTTTTCTTCTGATTTTCTTATAATCTCCTCTTTTTTTAGACGTAATTTTTCTAAATCATTTTTTTCTTCTTCATTCAAATCTCTTTGTTCCTTTTTTGCTTCTTCTTCTATTTTACGTTTAGCATTTTGATAATTTTGTTCAATAGCAAGTTTATCTACCGCAAGTTTATTTTCTTGTTCGTTAGCCCATCTTAAATTATCTTTAGCTGTTTGCTTTGCACTTGCGGAAGAACTTTTATTATTTAATACTGCTTGTGCATTTTTTCTTTTTAAAGCAATAAGAGTGTCAATTTCTTCTGCATTTTTTATATTTGCTTCTTTTTCTTTATCAAGATTATCTCGTAAATCCTTATATTTTTCTTTATAATCTATATCTCTTTTTAATTTTTTAGCATCATACTGATTTTGTTCTGCTATAATCATTGCTTTTTGCTCCTCTTGACTTGCGTAGTAAATAGAGCCAAAACCATACTCTCCAGTTCTTTCAAGTATTTTTTGTTGATTTTCTAGTGCTTTATTATATTCTTCTTGTGCTTTTATAACTTCCGAGTCTGCTCTAAATTGAGCAATATCAATCATAAGTTCTAAATGTCTTGACAAGTAATCAGTAGTAGTCTTGTATTCAGTATTAATTTCTATTATTTTTTTATCTTGCTGTGCGTAAGTCTTATTAGTTTCTTCAACAACTTTTTTGTTTAATTTTAGTCTTTTTCCTGTTTCAAGTATTTCTGTATTTAATATTTTTTCTTGCTCATAAGTTGCTTGTAAACTTGCTGTAAGTTGATTATAGACTTTATCAGTTCTTAATCTTCCGAAGTCGAAAGTATCTGCTTTAATGCCATATTTAGAAGCTATCTTCTGTGTTTCTTCTCCACCAATATATAAACGCTTAGACATAAGATCTGGCTTCAATTTAGCTCTATCAGCTAGTAATTCTTTTTGTCTATCTTTTAAGTTAACATAGTAAGTTTGAAGTGATTGCAAATTATCTGCACTAGACTGTTTCTCTCTTTTTCTGTATTCTTCTTTAGTTATCTCTCCTGCTTTAAACAACCTCATATTTTCAACCATTGCTTTATTTGATTTATCATACATATTATCAATAAACGTATTGGTTTTTTTCAATCCTATTTCAGTTTGTTTATTTAGCCTGTCAATTCTATCTTCTATGCTTATAACTCCAGACAATGACTTGTATAAGTAGTACGATAACTCTGCAATTACAGCGATAGATAACGCTTGTAAAGCACCTCCAAGTCCTTTCATTGCCTTGCCTAATTTGCTAGTAGATTTTTCAGCTCCTTCTGTAGCTGTTGTTAATCCAAAAATATTGGCAATAGTTTCTAATAGTCCTTTATTTCTTTTTTGCTCTAAGAAAGTTAGTAATATTACTGAACCTTTATATAACAGAAATACTCTGAATAAATTTCCAAACGTATTAATTAAAGTACCTATGTTATTTGCAATTCCGTTTAATACAAATGCAAAACTTTTATTAGCATTAAATCCTTTTTGTAACTTGTCAAAGTATAATGTTATATTGGTTTTTAAGTTGTTAAACGCACCACTAACTGTTTTTAACTTTTCTTCTGCATTTTTGCCAAATGCAACATCTAACTCTCTAGCAAAAGCAGGAAGAACATCATCTGCTAATACTTCTCCATTTTTAAGCATTTTATTTAACTCAATCTCGGTAACGCCCATAGATTTAGCCATCATTTTAAATGCACCCGGTAATCTTTCACCTAATTGTTGTCTTAATTCTTCAGAAGCTACAGTTCCCTTAGAAAACATTTGAGATACAGCACGTAAAGCTCCTTCTACATCTTGATTAGATAATGCAAGTGCTGAACCTGCTTTAATTACACTTTCATATATTTTTTTTCTACCGACTAATGATATATTAGAAGATTCAGATGAAGCAATAAAGTTTTTATAAGTATCAATAAGCACAAGTAAATCTTGTCCATATTTCTTAGACATTGTACTTAAAAATACAAAGTTTCGTGAGTATTCACTAGCACTTCCAGATACATTTTTTAAAGCTAAACTAAGTGAATCTAGTTTTACTTGTGTTTCAAATAACCATCTAATACCATCGAATACACCAAATGCTAATCCTAATTGCATTAAAGCGTTTTTCAATCCACCAATAGCCTTTTGGTAATTACCTACATTACGGAAGTTATCACCTACCGTGCTATCAAGTTTTTTAAGTGCTTTATCTCCTTCAACTGCCGACTTAGTAGTTTCTTTATATTGTCTGCTTAGTTTGTAATATTCTGCTGAATTTTTCTTTCCTTGCTTTTCAAGTTCAATCATTTCAGCACCTAAACGCTTGCTTTCGTTTTTTAAATCACGAGTGTTGATAGTCAGCTGTTTATAAGCGTCCGCTAAGTCTTTTTCGTTTTTTAATTTCTTTTGTGCTTCTCTTTCTGCTTGTTTATTAATTCTTTCATCTCTATCTGCTATTTTATTAGATTGATTAATCTGCCTATCTATTTCTTTTTGTTTATCTACGTTTATTTTATTTATTTTAGCTTGACTATCTAATTGTGCTTTATTTATATCTGCTAAATTTTTGTTTATTTGATTCTTTGTTTTTTCTTCTGAAAGTCGTAATTTTTCTAATCTTAATAATTCATCATCACTTGCCTTTTGTTTTAAATTATCTAATTTTTTAATTTCAGCTTCGGACTTAACTAATAATGCAAATTCACGTTCATACGCTTGTTTTTGTGCGTTAGAAAGTTTATTTAGCCTTGACATTTCATCGTTGTCATTCTTTACTTTTAATGACCTTAATTTCTCTTGTTCTTGTAGTGACTTAGAAACTTGTTGATTGAGTTTTTCTTGTGCAGTATTTAATTTAATCTGTTTATCAACTTCTGCATTTAATTGTTTAGTCTTTTTGATTAACGCTTCAATTTCACTAATACTTTCAGATTTAGAACCACCTAATTCACTTTTAAAAGAAGTTCCAACTTTTACAAGGTCAGCATTAAGTAATTTAATAGATTCTTGTGCTTTTTTTGCCCCAGTATTAATTACATCAAATATATCACCTTCAAATATATCTTCACTCTTAATTTTATTACTCATATCAACTTATATTACTTTGTTTTTCGTATTCTTCCATTATAGAGTAAAACTCCGTAACAGTTATAACTTTCCAGTCTAATCTGTAACCTAACCATTTACCTAAATAGATTAGTGTTTTATCAATACTTAACCCTCCTTCCGAAGTCTTTTGTAAAGATACAATTTTCGCATCTTCTATTTCTATTTGTGTCAACTTGAAATTATCCTTTGTGATTAAAAACTCACATTGCAACAACGCTTTCTTCTTTAGAATATCCAAATACTTCTTATATTCTTTGTTTACACCACGTTTCTGTAAAAATTCATCGTATAATTTAGTAAATGCTTCTTGATTACTTGCATCTTCTTTAGTTTCTAAATTAACGTACTTTACATCGCCTTCAAGGCATTTCTGCCAATTAAACAATGGTATTTCTTCAATCGATTGATAGTGTCTTTCTTGCATACTTAATCATTCTTATTCTTATTTCACCTTTTAATGCTGTCATACTTTCTTCTGTCAAACCTATAATATCATTACCAAAACTTGTAAATAAGTTTGTAGTACCTATAAAGTTTGTTTTTTCTCCATCTGCATCAACTTCAAATCCATCATTCATTACTTTAATAAACATCGAATTGAAAAATGTTCCAGTGTCAAATAATGTATAGTGCGAACCTGCCTTCTTTGCAGGATTAATTTGCTCTGTAAGTTGCGAATAACGACCTATAATATTTCCTTTAGCATTTACACCTAAGTCAATTAATTGGTGCTTCTGAATCAAATATTCAACTACATATTCTTGAACTTCTTTGTCAAATGAATATAACCACGCATCAACTTCCTTTAAAAGTTTTACTTCTTTTAGTTTTTTACCTAAGTCAGTTTTAGCAAAAAGGTCTTTCATAATTCAAAGGTAAAAAAAAAGAGGTACAAATTAATGTACCTCCTCTTAAAAAGAATCTAATTAAAGATTAAGCATCAATATAGGTTTTACTTCCAACATAACCGCTTTTCGCTAAAGACAATTTAATTACGTC
>Ga0209596_1002339_pt1 | contig 15678 bp, 18 predicted proteins | sample M_130807_MF_Meta_FD_187314 | JGI IMG/M metagenome (GOLD analysis project Ga0209596, IMG submission 187314) | Freshwater microbial communities from Lake Montjoie, Canada to study carbon cycling - M_130807_MF_MetaG (SPAdes) (version 2) | ecosystem: Environmental > Aquatic > Freshwater > Lake... | reverse complement strand
TGATATGATTTTACAAGAATACGGTCTTGATGTTAAATCATTAGAAAAGGAAATGGATAATTACTCACCAAAGTTAGATTTGGGGTATGTTAAATTACATCCTGACGCTTTTGACCCAAAGTATAATTATGAAACTGATTCGGGATTTGATTTACATGCGGTCGAGGAGGTTGAGATACCATCTTTTGGTAGAGCGTTAATCCCAACAGGAATTTCATTTGATATTAAAGATGGATATGAAATCCAAGTTAGGTCAAAAAGTGGTTTGGCTATTAATCAAGGTTTAATGATTCTTAACTCACCAGGAACTGTTGATAACGGTTATTCAGGTGAAGTTAAAGGAATCCTTTTTAATACCAATAATCATCCTGTAACAATCACCAAAGGTATGAAAATAGGTCAAGCAGTTCTTTGTCCTGTTGTTAATGGGAAATGGGTTAATTTGGTTCAACAAAATAAAATAACTGAAAAAGACCGAGGGAGTAATGGTTTTGGTTCAACTGGAATATAATTATAAATGATGAAAACGGTATCTACCTTTATTTTTGTTCACGACCAATCAATTATTTTAGATTTTATAAAATGCCAAAAATTTAAACAATTAGATAATGTAAAATACGTATTTGTGGGAGGTAAAGACACTTCAATGATTGAATCTAACCCTGACGTGATTATTTGTAATAAATTACCATTTAATCTTGAACAATACCCTAAATTAACATCGTACACAGGATGGTATGCAATATGGAAAAACGGTTTATACGATTCTTCAGATTATTTAAATTTATTAGAATACGATGTTAACTTAACGGATAATTTTGATAAAATAGTTAAAGAAAGTTTAAATTTTGACGTTATTGGATATATACCATTTAATGTTCATCACAATAATTTTGCGAAACATAAACCTTGGTCCGAATATTTAATAACATCGATTCATAAAAATTATAATATTAATGTTCATGAATTTATACATACTTTACCATTTAATAAAGAATGTAGCGTTACGTCAAATCATACATTTAGTAAGAAAAGTTTTGAGGATTACATGAAATGGGTTGACCCATTAATTGATGATATAAAACACTCAGGATTATCAGGACACCAAGTTGAGAGGTCAATTAGTTTATTTTATTTGATTAACAAATTAAACCACAATCTGATTGGTAATATATTAACTCATTTCCAATTTGATAGTCATGGGACTCAAAATATTAGTCAAGATAAATTTAAAAATGAATATAATAAATTATTAAAATAAATTTATGTTTGATAAAATCAAAATATTAACTTTTGCTAAGGGTAATTTCATAGAATCTCAAAATAAGTTGAAAAAACATTTAGATTCTATTGGAATAAAAAACCAAAAACATTTAACTGACTCTGATTTACCTGAAAATTTTAAAAAAGAATTTGAAAATTATTTCTTGGAAAAAAGGGGGTATGGTTATTGGATTTGGAAACCATTCATCATACTAAATGAGTTAAAAAATATTTCTAATGATGAAATTTTACTTTACATAGATTCTACAGATTTACCTAAATCACCTTTTTTTGATTTAATATTAAACCACTTTAAAACTGAAAATATTTTTCTAACAAACAGGGGGTATAAACATGGAGATTGGACAAAAAGAGATTGTTTTATTCATATGAATTGTGATAATGAAAAATATTACAATGAATTTCAGTTAGAGGCCGGATTATTAGCTTTCAAAAAAAATGATTTATGTTTCTCAATTTTAAATGAATGGTTTGAAAATATGAAAAACAAAAAAATATTAGATGATACCCCTAATACTTTAGGATTTCCTAATCTACCTAATTTTAGAGACCACAGACATGACCAAAGTATATTAACCAATTTAAGTATACAAAAAAATATTAAAAGCACTAATATTAGTGGAGATTATGTTATCTTCAATTATAACCAACCAAAAATTTATTAAAATGAAAAAAATATTTGAAAATAGAGATGACATGATGAAAGTCTTTGATAAAAATTTAATAATTGCGGAATTAGGCGTTTTTGAGGGGGAGTTCTCAAAAATAATAAAACAAATATGTGAACCTAAAAAATTATTTTTAGTTGATTTATTTCATGGAAATTTTGGTTCAGGAGATAAAGATGGGAAAAATTATCATTACGTACAATTAGAAGATGAAATGAAAAAAATCATTAATTATTTTAAAGATGATGAAAAAGTTGAGGTAATTAAAAATTCAACAGTAGAATTTTTAACCGGGATTGATGACGAATATTTAGACATGGTTTACATTGACGCCGACCATAACTATAGTTCAGTATTAAATGATTTAAAATTATCTTACACTAAAGTTAAAAAGGGTGGATATATTTGCGGTCATGATTATGTACCAAGAACTCAAGCTGAAAGGGCGGTTAATGATTTCTGTAAAGAAATGAATTTAACTATCGAGTTTTTAACTAAAGACGGATGTCCATCATTTTGTATTATTAAAAAATAAAACCAAAAAATGAAATATATTTATCCACACATGGGGATGGGTGATTTTCTTATATGTAATGGATTAATAAGAAAATTAATAAAAACTCAAGAAGAGTATTCTATTTTTGTTCATAAAAAAAATTATGAAAGCGTTTATTTTATGTTTAAAGATTTGAAAAATATAAAATATATAATTGGAAATGAGGACTACACTCCAAAGGACAATTTTGTTATTAATTACATAAAATCAAATAATATAAATGTTGAAAATCTCATAAGGATTACTTTGGATAAGAACATTATTTCCAAAAGTTTTGATGAAAATTTTTATTTGAGTAAATCTATTCCATTTAATTACAGATGGGATAATTTTAAATGTGAACGTGATTATGAGTCAGAAAAAAAATTATATGAAAAAATGGATTTAAATGGGGTTGATTATATATTCGTTCATGATGATTCTAACCGAGGATATAATATTAAAAATGATTATTTAAAAAACAAAAAAGTTGTAAGACCTGTTATAGGTTTTACAAACAACATTTTTGATTATTTAACAATTATCGAAAACGCCAACGAGATTCATTGTATGGATTCGTCTTTCAGAATGATGATAGATTCATATCCTATGGATAAAAATTTATTTTTTCATACTTATTGTAGACCAAGTAGAGATTTTGCACAATCTAAAAATAAATGGAATTTAATTGATTAAAAAATGATAAATAACTATCTTAAATTATCGAATGGAGTTATAAAACAAATTGACGTAATTCCTAAAACATATAATACAGAATATATTGTTAAAAGTTACGATTCTTACGGTGAACTAGGTAAAAGAATGTCTTATTTGAGATACGGTTTTATTATCGGAGCATTAGGATTTATACCGAAATCCATATTAGATGTGGGGTATGGTAATGGTGATTTTTTATCAGTTTGTAGTGAAACTATAGATAAGTGTTATGGACATGACGTTTCAGGATACGAAATTCCTAAAAATTGTACTTTAACTGAAAATATAAATATTGAAGTTGATGTTATAACATTTTTTGACTCGTTGGAACATTTTGAAGATATCAATTTTGTAAAAAATTTGAATTGTAAATATATTGTCATATCAGTACCTTGGTGTCATTATTTTTCTGATGAATGGTTCAAAAATTGGAAGCATCTAAGACCAAATGAACATATATTTCATTTCTCAAAAAAATCATTAATATCTTTTATGTCAGAGAATGGATATGAAAATATTAACTTAACTAACGTTGAAGATATTATTAGGAATAATAATAAAAAAGAAGAAAATATATTAACCGCAATTTTTAAAAAATTATAAAATGGGAACACTTAAACTTTTTGATATTAAAAATTATATTGACGAATACAAAATCGATACTTTTGTTGAGACTGGAACTTATTTGGGGGATAGCTTAGATTACGCAACCCAATTTAATTTTGATGAATTATATAGTATTGAATTGTTGGATATATTTTTCTTGAAGTGTGTAGAAAGATTCAAATCAAGAAAAAACATACATTTAATAAAAAATAATTCTATAGATGGGTTAGAATCATTACTAAATAATATCTCACAAAAAAAATGTCTGTTTTGGTTAGACGCCCATCTACCGGATTTTTACGATAAAAGTTTTGATTCTCATTACACCAAAAATGAAAATTTATTTATTCCCTTAAAAGAAGAAATAAAAATAATTAAAAAAATTAAAAATATAGAAAATGACATTTTTATAATTGACGATTTAAGAATTTATGAAAAAGGAAATTTTCAACATGGTAATTGGGACGGGTATTTAAAAAATGAAAATTCGGTTTATGGTACTAAATTTATTGACGATTTATTAAATACGACTCATACCATTGACAAGGATTATAGACATGAAGGATATATAATTTGTAAACCAATTAAAAAATAATTTAACATGATAGAAACAATAGAGTATAAAAATAAAATATACCCCTTATTCCAAACTAAGGGAAACGCTTCTCAATATGCGATTCCTTTTGCAAAACAAGTTTGTATAGGGGAAGGGTATGATATCGGATGTATGAAAAAAGAATGGTCATTCCCCGGTTCAATCGCAATTGATACGTCATTTAACGATGGATATCACGCCACAAATTTACCAAAAAAAGATGTTGATTACATCTTTTCAAGTCATTGTTTAGAACATATAACAGATTGGGTTGATGTAATGGATTATTGGTATGACCACCTTAAAATAGGTGGCACACTTTTTCTTTATTTACCTGATTACTCTCAGGTCTACTGGAGACCGTGGAATAATACAAAACATAAAAACATTTTTACTCCCGAAATAATTAAAGATTATATGTTACATAAATCATATAAAAATGTTTTCTTTTCAGGGGTCGACCTGTTTAATTCTTTTATGATTTTTGGTGAAAAATAAAGGGGAAAATAATAAATTTCACCCCCAACAGAAACTCCAATGGTAACGAGAGGAAAGATAAATTATATGAACTATTAACTAACAATGGATTTATTAAAGTTGTTGAGGATGCTTTATGTTTAGATAAAAATCATTTATTTTATAATTTACTAAGAGAATGAGAGTTGCTTTAGTTTGTATCGCAAAAGAGGAAGATAATTACATCCAAGAATGGATTGATTATCATATGAAATTAGGGTTTGATGATGTTATCATTTATCAAAATGATTGGAGGTGTTCTGTCGATAACCCAAATGTAATTAAAATAGAATTTGATGGTGTTAATAAACAAACAAGTGCTTATAACCATTTCATTAGAAATAATTCTGACAAATATCAATGGGCCGCGTTTTTTGATGTTGATGAATTTTTAGTCCTTAAAAAACACAATAATATAAAAAATTTTATAACTGAATATGAAAATGTTTCATGTATAGGTATTAATTGGGTTTTATTTGGTGATAATAATTTAACAAAAACCAATGGAGATTTAAGTGTTGTAAAACGTTTTACTAGTAGACAAAAAGAGGTTAATCAACATATCAAATCAATAGTTAAGTTATCGAATAATATAATAATGGATGTACATTGTCCCATCAATAGTTCATTATGTGACACTAATAAAAAAATATTCATCGGACCATTTAATCATAATGGTGACGATAACATCGCCCAATTAAATCATTATTTTTGTAAAACTGAGGAAGAATTTATTAACAAATGCAATCGAGGTAGAGCCGACACCCCATTTATAGAAAAATATAAAAGAACAATCACCGATTTTAATAACCATAATTTTAACGAGGTTGAAGATTTGTCAGCCGTAAATTTTTTATATGATAACAATAATTTACTCAACACATAAAGACCCTGAATATAATAACAAATTTAGACAACATTTGTTACAAACAATTGATGTTAAAGACCCCCAAATATTAGAATACGAAAACCATAATGAATATTCATTATCGGAAATTTATAATAAAGGAATTTCCGAATCGATATATAATATTGTCGTATGTTGTCATAACGATATTAAATTAGAAAAAGGTTGGGGAAAAAAACTATTAAAAGATTTTAAAGAGAACGATGATTACGGTATCATTGGTAAAGCGGGGTCATGTTATTTTCCTGAATCAGGAGTTTATTGGGAAAAAATGGGTCAAACTATGGTTGGCCAAGTTTACCATCATCCTGAAGGAAGTAAAAAATGGGTGAATAACTATTCGGCAAAACTACCTCACTTAATACCTGTTGTAACAATCGATGGGCTTTTTATATCGTTTGATAAAACTAAGTTAAAACATAAGTTTGATGAAACAATCGGTAAATTCCATTTTTATGACCACTCTTTTTGTCTTCCAAATTATTTAGAGGGAGTTAAAATTGGTGTCACATCGTCTTTTGAAATAACTCACCAATCTGTTGGTCAACCAAATCAAGAATTTTTTGATAGTAAAATTAAGTTCTTAGAAAAATGGAAACATAAACTACCATTAGATTTAAAACCTACCAAGGTATATGTTCCTGAGATTAAAGAAAAACCATTAAAAAATATTGGTAAAGTTGCAATTATAATCCCAACAAAAGGAAAAGTTAATCTTTTATTTGATTGTGTGTCTTCGTTCTATGAACATTGTAACAAAGACCTATTTGACATTTTTATTGCTGATACTGGGTCATCAGACTCCGAAAAAGAGTGGATTAAAAATAAAGTATTACCCTTTGGTAATATTAAATTATTAGAATACGATTATTATAATTTTGCCAAGATAAATAATGATGTGGTAAAAAACCATATCACCAAAGATTACGAGTTTGTTTTATTCTGCAATAATGACATTAAAATATTAAATAATGTTGTTTATGGAATGTTAAAAATATTTAAAGATAACCCTATAACAGGAACAGTTGGTTGCCGACTTCATTTTGAAGATAATACGGTACAACATGACGGTATGGTTACATTTATTGATAAAAACCAATCTTTCAACCTTTCTCATTTAAACTTACGAAGTTACTATTCATATACTTTATCTACTAAAAAACTTGTTGGTAGTACAGGAGCGTTATTAATGATTCGAAAATCGGTATTTGAGAAGTGTGACTATTTTAATGAAAACTATATCAGTTGTTTTGAGGATGTCGAATTAAATTTAAAATGTCTTTTATTAGGTTATAATAATTATTATGATGGTAGTTTGGTGTCTTATCATTATGAAAGTCAAACAAGAAATGAAGACCCTGAGATAAGAAATAAGATGACTCAAGACTATCAAAAAAACTTACTCCCATTTGTTGTAAAACATTTTGATAAATTGAAGGGTCACATTATTGTCGCTTAAAAAATCAAATTAGTTTACATTAAATTAATTTGGCATAAATTTAAATTAAAAATGTCTATGACACAAAAAACAAAACCAAGTAAAAATCAACCTCCTGATGAATCAAAAAAGAATTTAAATAAGAAGGAGTTGATTTGGGAAATTCTTAAAAGAAAAACTAAAGAAAAATTTTTAACTACCAACCAAAAAAAATATTACGATATACTAATCTCAAGTGAAATAACTGTTGCTTCAGGACCTGCTGGTGTTGGTAAAAGTTATATAACCATGAAAGCGGCAATTGATTTAATTGCTGACCCATTAACACCTTACGAGAAGATAATCATTGTAAGACCTGCGGTAGAAGCCGAAGAAAAATTAGGTTCGTTACCAGGAAACGTTGAAGAAAAGTTGGACCCCTATATCTTTCCGTCATATTATTTATTAAATAAAATTATTGGTAAAGAGGCTCGAGAAAAGTTAAAAGAAATTGATGTTATTGAAGTGTTCGCATTGGCTTACATGAGAGGAATGAATATTGATAATTCAATTCTCATTTTCGAGGAGGGTCAAAACTCGTCTCCAAGTCAAATGAAACTATTATTAACTCGAATAGGTTTTAACAGTAAATTTTTTATTTCTGGTGATGTTGAGCAATCTGATAAATACAAAAATAAGACTCAGAGCGGTCTATGGGACGCAATCGAAAAATTTAGAGATGGTAATGACATATCTGTTTTTGAATTTAAAGATAAGAACGATATTGTTAGAAATAAGTTGATAAGTAAAATTTTAGATAAATACGAAGAATAATGAGGATTGGTATTGAAATAAATGGGGTTCTAAGGAACACAATTGGGAAGATTGAACAGACATATCAAAAATTTTTAATTGATAAAACAGATGGTATTGAAAATAAAGACTCATTTGAATATGGAATGACTTTACCTGTCGATAGTTTGGTTTTAAAAAACCATTTTAAATTCGAAAATGATGAGGAGTTATTTTCATTTTTATATGAAGAATTTCCAATGGAAATTTTTGGTCACGCTCAATCATCAGAATATTCAACATTTAACGATTTAAATGACGTATATATTAATCTACGAGATAATCACGATTTGATTATTGTTTCGGACGAAATTGGTAAATCTAAACCGGCATCTTTATTTTTCATATCTAAGTTTGGTTGTCAGTTAGAAAAAATAAAATTTTATAGTAATTATACAATTAATTCTATGTGGGATGAAATTGACCTTTTACTTACATCAAATCCCGCATTATTATTAGAATATCCGTCAGATAAAATACTAATTAAATACGAAACTGACTATAATAAAAACATAAAAACTTCCCATTGTATTAAATCACTTAAGGAATTGGAAGACAAATTAAAAGAGATTATAACATGTTAAAAATATTAGGAGAACACTATTACTTAGATTTGGAAAAAATCGAGGAGTTCACAAATGTAACTCCATCAGAAAGTTTTACAGGTGTTTCTGAAAATCATATAAGCGTTGTTAAGTATGATATAATTAAACTACTTATTGAAATTTTAATGAGCGAAAATGAACAGATTGATGAGACATTAGGTATAAAAAGTAAGGAGGTGACCATACCATTTAAACTAGCATTTAATAGTTTGATAAATAAAAAATTAATAAACAAATACTAAAAATATGAATCAAGAACAAATTAAAAAAGTAGAAAAATCAATTCAGAACATGAAAGATAAAAAATCAAAAATTTATCTTTTAGTTCAAGACACTAAAGGTCACGCCAAAGCGTCGATTGCCTATAGTTACCGTTTAGGTATGACCCTATCGAAAAAAGGATATAATATGATTATGTTACATGAAAAATCGGATTATACGGGTGTTTCGGAATGGTTAGGTGGTGAATATATGGAATTACCTCATCAACCAATTGAAGGTCAAAACTTAGAGGTTTCTCCTGAAGATTTTATAATTGTCCCTGAACTTTATGGGTTTGTTATGAGCCAAATCACAAAATTACCTTGTGGTAAAATTGTTTTGTGTCAATCATATGACCATATGTTAGAAACATTACAACCAGGACAAACTTGGGCACAATTAGGGTTTTATAAATGTATCACAACTTCTGAAGCTCAAAAAGAATACATCTCAAATGTTATGAGAGGAGTATCTATCGATATTATCCCACCATATATTTCCGAAAATTTTAGATTACAAACATTACCACCAAAACCGATGATTGCTATTCACTCTAGAGAACAAAGAGACACCGCAAACATTATTAAAAACTTTTATATTAAATTTCCTCAATATAGATGGATAACATTTAGAGATATGAGAGGACTAACCGAAAAACAATTTGCGGACGCACTACAAGACTGTTTTCTATCGGTGTGGGTGGATGAAACAAGTTCTTTTGGTACCTTCCCTCTTGAGTCAATGAAATCAAATGTTCCTGTATTGGGTTTAGTACCTAATCTTGTACCATCATGGATGAATGAAGACAACGGTCTTTGGATTAATAATAAAAATCAAATAGTAGACTTTGTTGCAGACTTTTTACAAAATTGGCTTGAGGATAATGTTAATGAAAAAATGTATGAGTCAATGTCATTAACTGTAAACGAATCAAGTTCAAAAACAGATTTTGAAAATACGGTAACTTCCCTTTTTGACGGATTCCTTCAAACAAGATTAAATTCTTTTGAAGAACAATTAAATAAACTAGAACCAACAGAATAAAAAAAAACAAAAATATATAATATGGAAAATTTTGATGTATCGGTAATACTACCAATTAAATCGTCTAAAGCAAACGGATTTACGGACTATTTTGAAAAAGCAATTACTTCTCTTAAAAACCAAACAAAAAAAATAAATGAACTAATAATTGTTCATACTGATGAAACATCTTTAGTTGAGTTTTTAAATAGTTTTGATTTTGGGGATTTAAAGATAAATAAAATTGTTTGGACTAAAGACCCTAATTTCTCAGAACAAGTAAATCATGGTGTTAGGTCATCAGAATCTAAATGGGTTTCATTATTCGAGTTTGATGATGAATATTCAAACATTTGGTTTAAAAATGTTGAGAAATATACAATCGCACATCCTGAAGTTGACGCGTTCTTACCTATCGTTATTGATACGGACGAAAAAGGTCAATTTGCGGGTTTTACCAACGAAGCAACTTTCGCATTAAATATTGCGGCGGAAATGGGCGTCTTAAGTAATGAAACACTTCAAACATACCAAAACTTCCAAATTTCAGGAATGGTTATTAAAAAATCATCGTTTATTGATTTTGGTTTATTAAAACCGTCTTTTAAATTAACATTTGGTTATGAGTTCTTTTTAAGAATGACAAATAATTCGGTAAAAATCATGTCTATACCTAAAATTGGCTATAAACACATTAATTTACGTGAAGGGTCAATTTTTTGGAATTATAAAAATGGTGATGACAATCTAACAGATGAAGAAGTTAGATTTTGGGTAGAGTCGGCGAAAAAAGAATATTTTTTTATCAATGACAGGTCCATAAAATATGAACCCCAAACAGTTTAATGAGCGAAATACTAATTTTATCAGGCTCGACAGATACAGATTTAAAAAAGAAAGGAAGGAAACCAAAACAAGCAAATTATTTTGATGTCCGAGAAGAAATGGCTGTGGTAAGATTTTTATCAACCGAATCCTCAGAAGAAAAAAATAAAATCTACAATGAGTTTTTAAGACACCCTTTAGACAAGATGATTTCCTCAATTATTAGGAGATATAAATTGTATCGTAAAGATATGGACTTCATAGAAATTCATACTGACACTCATTCTTTTCTAATGACAAAAATAGATAAGTTTAAACCCGCGAAGGAAAAAAAGGCTTACTCATATTTTGGAACTATTTGTAAGAATTATTTAATGGGTCAAATAATTAAAGACCAAAAGGAAACTAATCGAAAAATTTCATATGAAGATATTTCAACAAGTATTGAAAATAGTCCTGAATTTTCATACCTAATGGATAAGGATTCGGTTAACTCAGAACAAATAATTAAAAATTTCTTAAGGGAATTAGATAAATTTTTAACTGAGCAAACGTTAAATGAAAATGAGATTAAATTAGGACACGCGTTATACGACCTATTCAATGACTATGAAAACATTTTTGTTGGGGCATCAAATAACAAATTCAATAAAAATATAATACTCTTATCCTTGAGAGAAATGACTAATCTATCAACAAAAGAGATACGTAGTTCTATGAAAAAATATAGAATCATATATCTTAACTTAGTTGAAAAAATGGCACAATAAAAAAACAAGGGTCAAATATTTATTGTAATGGGAAGACCACAAAAAAAAGAGATTAATTTAACGAAAGAGTCAATTCTTTCTTTATTACAAGAAATTTACAATGAACTTGTAGAACAACGTAATACTGCTATAAGAATCCAAAACAAAATGTTAGCGATGATGAAAGAACCTGAGGATATGACTCTTATTGGTCCTGTTATTGAAAAACAACAAAAAATAATTAATGACTGTGTCGAGAAAAAATTATCTTTATCTAAATTACAATCATCAATTTGGGAAAAATCAAACTCAACAGTAGAATCATTCTCAATATCAGACTTAAATATGGATGATGATATTATCCAAAATTTAATTGAAAAAGATATTGCTAAAAATGACACATATAAAATGAAAAAATAATTATGAGTTTAGACCTTAATGCCGATTATAAAAAAGTACAAGATAAAGTTTCCGCAACTAAATCGTACACTGAAGCAAAAAAACAATACAACTCGGCAAAAAAAAAGGCAGGAGAAAGTTTTGATGATAAAAAATCAGATGTTACTCAAAGTATTAATAAGGTAAAAGAAAAAACTAAACGTTTTGAAAAACAAATTAAAAACCAATTTGAACAATTATTAGATATTAATAATACTACTGGTGGTAAGGGGAGTAATTCAATTAAATACGTTAAAAAATTATTACTACAAACTTTAAAAAATATTGAGCCAAAAATTTTAGAAATTCTTAATGAAGAGTCGTTAAATGCCGTTGGTTGTGACCAACAACAAATGTTTAATGCACAAAATATATACATAAAGGTATCATCAATTGACCTTGGAGGACTATTAAAAAAAGACCCAACGGAACCTATTGGTAAAGTATTATATGAAAAAGACCCAATACAAATCCAACAATACCCATTCTCTTTAAATAAGGAACTTTATAGACGAATTGAAAGTGGTCAACCATACTCGGTTGATAATGGTCAATTATATATAGGACGGTCAGGTCAAAACCTTTTTGACATACAATATGTTGAGACGGATAACTTAGGACAAACAGGTCCTTGGTATAAAGTAACACTGGTAAATAGAGTAAATAATATAAATAAGGTGGGGGAATTTATGGTTGACTATTATAAGACAATTAAAATAGTTGATTATCATAATATAATGGCGTCAATAATGGAGTCCTTATCAGGCGCAATCTCCATTCAAGCAAATGTTGGTTTAGTTCAAGCGGAGGACGCAACAAAATTTCAATTAATTCTACAAAGGATATTAGGTCTTTGTTTTGATAATAAAACTGAGATTGATGTTAGTGGTGTTGCAAAAGTTGCAGAATTAGACGGAGTAGACGATGCGTTTTTTGAATTTACTGAAATAGATTTAAGGAATATTGATTTAAAAGTAAATAACATTAAAAATGGTGTTGTCGAATATGAAAATTGTGATAACGTTAAATTACCTGTCAATTCTGTTGCGGTATTAAATTCCTTAGAGAATTTATTATACATTCCCGATAATGATTTGGTAAACGCCGCAGATACGTTAACACAATCTCTTACGGATAATCCTGAGTGGTCAGGATTAGCAATTTCGGGTAATATAAATGCCGCAGTTAACCTTAATTTTGTAAAATTACTTACACAAGGTTTAGTGACCGCAATTCTATCACCAAAAATTCTTCTCCCAATTTTTACTATGTTAAAATCTTTGGGGAATACTGTTACCGACAAAATTAATTCTTTTATGGATTTTGCCAAAAACTTTAAAAGTTTTGTTTTCAATTTAGTTTCTAAAATAGGGGGGTTATTTGTTAAAGAATTATTTGAATTAATTAAAAAAGATATTAAAAATTTAATTCAACAAGTTATCATGGATGTTGCTAAAGAAACAAAGGATAAAAGAATTGTAATTATTTTAAAGTTAATCCAGTTATTATTAATCATCACACAATTTATTAGTGATTGGAGGAAATGTAAAAGCGTTGTTGACGAACTATTATGGTTATTAAAAGTCTCCACCTCAGGATTTAACGCAGCAGGAGCATTTTCAGCAAAAGGTCTACCTTTACCTTTATTATTTGCATCACAGTTAATGGAAGGGTATTCAGAATCAAGAGCATTTCTTGGAGCTATTGAGGAAATGCAGAAGTTAGGTATTCCAACAGGACCTATGCCTGATGGTAGTCCTAACTTAGAAGTTTTAAGTAAATTTGCTCAGATGAAAGCCATGGCGAATGAAGAAGCCGAAAATGGTAAAGTACAAATTGCCGTTGGTCCATTAAGTATAACACCTGCAGGTTTAACAGTGCCCGCAAGTGCTTTCGGTAAAAAATTATAATTATGACGAAAAAAGAGACTTCCGAAAAGGCTTTAAACATTATTAAAGAATATAAAACAAAATCAAACAAAGATTTAATCTTTGTCATGGACATTATTCAAAAAGACTTTAATGTAACTAAAGAAACATTACTTAAGTTAACTCATCATATTGATAAGTTAGAATCAACTTACGACTTAATATTAAAAGAATTCGAATCAAGAACAAAGAATGGACGCAATTAATAGAGACCAAATAATATTTCCTGGGATTGTCTATGACGACCAAGACCCAATGATGTTGGGTAGACTTCGTGTTATACCCGAAACAAAAGACTACGCATCAATTATTAAGGCGGTGCCTAATTGGAATGAAGAAACGGATATATGGTCTAGTAAAGACCCTATCATTTTTTTACCGTTATTACCATTTTATATCAGCCAAACCCCAAAAAAAAATGAATATGTTCATATAATTTACCAAGATAAAAATTTTGTTTTTCAAAACCAATTTTATATTCAAGGACCATTCTCATCACCAATGACAACTCCTTTTGAAAATTATCAAGGGGCAAAGAAATTTCTTTCGGCAGGTGATAGAATCAAAGAAGGTAGAAGTATTAAAAATCTTGATGGTACTTATCGAGATAAAAATAGTTACGGTGTTTTTCCTGAACCTGGAGATAATTCTCTTTTAGGTAGAGGAAGTGCCGATGTTGTTATAAAAGAGAATGAAGTTTTAATAAGAGCAGGAAAAACTAAAACATTATCTAAAGACGAATTCCCTATTGGAAATCAATTTAGGTCATTTTTACAATTATCTAACTTTACCCAAACAAAGGTTTTAGGGGAACCTCAAACTGAAACCAAATTACAAGAAATTGTTAAAGTTGTTAAAAAAATGGTCATATGGAATATCGATAATCTTGAAAATTCCCAAAACGTTTTTAATGGGACTGTGGGTTTATATAACGTATTACCAACATCTGATATAGTGAACACTCAGAACTTTAAACCTAATACCATAACTAAATTAAGTATCGGAACTAACTATACAGGTCCGTTAGAGGAATTTAAATTCACTAATGTCTCGTTTGATGATGCGGTTTATTTAATCAATAAATTTGTAACTGGGTTGTTTGAAGGTTATTTAGATATTACGGGATACACTATTAACAACCAACAGAACTTTTTTAACGACTCGTTCCCATTCATTGTGACCCCATCAAAATTAACGTATGAAACAGGAATTAAATTCTCAGACTCTACAACCGTTGATGATGTTACGGAATTAGGTAATTATGTTAGATTCTACTCTAAAATAAAATTATCCACAGGTAAAGTGACTAGTGGTTTTTTCTTGGTGTCTGAGAATAAAAATGGTAAACCATTAATTGGTCCCCAATCCAAGATTAACAAGGAAACATATACACCGGCAGAATTTACCCCATCGTCAATTACTTATGGAGTGTTAGGTGCTCAACGAGTTTATTTATTATCACAAGACTCAACGGGACCTAAAGGTCAGATTAGTTTACAACAAACTTTATATGGGATTCCTCAAGACAAATTTATTGGGGACGAAAAAAGTCTGTCAAACATAACATACCCTACTGTAAGAGGAGATGTATTAATTAGTTTACTCAGAAAAATAGTTTCATATGTTAAAGGACATGTTCACGCAATTTCAACAGTACCACCTATTCCTGTAGCAGCAGGTAATGGTCAGACCACAACAGAGATTGACCAAATACTTGCCGACGCTGAAAATTCAATCTTAAATCAAAATATC
>Ga0209596_1002337_pt1 | contig 15682 bp, 11 predicted proteins | sample M_130807_MF_Meta_FD_187314 | JGI IMG/M metagenome (GOLD analysis project Ga0209596, IMG submission 187314) | Freshwater microbial communities from Lake Montjoie, Canada to study carbon cycling - M_130807_MF_MetaG (SPAdes) (version 2) | ecosystem: Environmental > Aquatic > Freshwater > Lake... | reverse complement strand
TTTTGGCCAGCGTCCACATTCGATCTAGTCGGGTGTTGTAACCTTCTTGTGATGTCAATGTTTAGACGAGCAATGGATTATCTCGGTCTTGGACCAGATGACGCCTATGACGACTACGACGCTTCGGTAGCGGTAGAGCGTCCGGCTGCTCGTGCGGCGCGCGGTGGTGGGGCAGTTCGACGACCACAGGCCCGGCAAATTGCTGATGACTACGAAGACGAAATTGACGACGACTACGAAGAAGCACCGCGAGTTCGACCAACAACGGTGCGCGCGCAACCACAACGCGATGACTCAAGTGTGCAACTGCGCCCAAGTGGCTCAAGCACCGGTGGTACCGTACGCAAACTGACACAGACAACTGCTGAGCCAGTTGCTATTCGCCCAACTCGTTATGACCAAGCAAAGGATATTGCAGACTTGCTGAGGTCTGGTCAGCCTGTTGCAATGAATATCGGTGCTGCAGATTCGGAAATTGCGCGACGGCTCATTGATTTTGCAAGCGGAGTAACTTACGGCATCGAAGGCAAAATGGAAAAGATTGCACCAGGTGTGTTTTTGTTGACACCGCGTGGCACCCGCGTTATTCGTGATTAATCTGCTTTGCTCTCTCGTAGAGCTCTACACATTCCTGATTATTGGACGAGTGATTCTTTCGTGGTTTCCTGCCAATCCAAACGGGCCCATGGGTCAAGTTGTGAGAATCGTGATGATGTTGACCGATCCTGTGCTGCTGCCAGTGAGGCGCGCATTGCCCCTTGCCGGCCCGCTCGATCTTTCGCCCCTTGTGGTGCTGCTGTTTTTGCAGATCGTCGTGCAAGGCATGTTGCTTCGCTGCTAAGTATCAAGCCAGCAGCACGCATTTGCCTTTACAATGACGCACCGTGACATATCCAAAGGTTGATTCTCAGCCAAACTTTCCTGCGCTCGAAAATGAGACGCTCGAGTTCTGGGCTACTGATGGCACCTTCCAAGCCTCTATCGATCAACGAGATGCTGGCACCAATGGCACAAATGAATATGTATTTTATGATGGGCCACCGTTTGCCAATGGTTTGCCGCACTACGGGCACTTGCTCACAGGGTTTGTCAAAGATGCTGTTCCGCGATACCAAACGATGCAGGGCAAGCGAGTCGAGCGTCGTTTTGGATGGGATTGTCATGGCTTGCCTGCTGAAGCAGAAGCAGAGCGTCAGTTAGGGATTTCTGGACGACAAGCGATCACCGACTTTGGTATTGAGAAATTTAATGACTACTGCAAAGAATCTGTGCTGCGTTACACGAGTGACTGGGAGCGTTATGTAACTCGCCAAGCACGTTGGGTTGATTTTGCTAACGATTACAAAACTCTCGACGTGTCCTACATGGAAAGTGTGATGTGGGCGTTTAAGACGCTGTGGGACAAGGGTCTCATTTACGAAGGATTTCGTGTGCTGCCATATTCGTGGGCACTAGAAACACCGCTGTCCAATACTGAAACGCGCATGGACGACGCGTATAAGCAAGTGCAAGATCCAGCACTGACCGTTGCGTTTGTGCTCGAAACTGGTGAATCATTGCTTGCGTGGACAACCACGCCGTGGACGCTGCCGAGCAACTTGGCTCTTGCGGTGGCGCCAGATGTGAGTTATGTGCGAGTACGCCATAACGGAACTGTTTACATCTTGGCCGAAGCACGACTTGGTGCGTATGAAAAAGAGTTAGAAGGCGCCGAGGTGTTGGACACTGTGCCCGGATCGGCATTGGTCGGCCGCATGTATACGCCAATGTTTTCGTACTTCGCCGATCAGCCAGACGCATTTCGGGTGATTGCGGGCGATTTCGTAACAACGGAAGACGGCACTGGGGTAGTGCACCTTGCCCCTGGCTTTGGCGAAGACGACCAACGAGTATGCAGCGAAAACGGAATCGGACTAGTTGTGCCGGTCGATAGTCGGGGATTGTTTACGAGTGAAGTTCCCGACTTCGAGGGAATGTTGGTGTTTGATGCCAACCCGTTGATTATTCGCGAACTTAAATCGCGCGGAGTGGTCCTGCGCCACGAAACATACGACCACGCATACCCACATTGTTGGCGCACCGGAAAACCACTCATCTATAAAGCCGTGAGCTCTTGGTTTGTCAATGTGACGGCAGTGAAAGAGCGCATGGTTGCATTAAACGAACAGATCACTTGGGTGCCCGATCACTTGAAGCACGGAAGTTTCGGCAAATGGCTCGAAAATGCGCGCGACTGGACAATTAGTCGCAATCGTTTTTGGGGCTCACCGATACCTGTGTGGCGCAGTGATGACCCCGCTTATCCGCGCATCGATGTGTACGGCAGCCTTGCCGACCTCAAGCGCGATTTTGGTGTCACGGTCACCGAATTGCATCGCCCCGTTGTAGATGACCTGGTGCGACCCAACCCAGATGACCCAACTGGAAAGTCGATGATGCGCAGGGTTCCCGAAGTTCTCGACTGCTGGTTCGAGAGTGGCTCGATGCCGTTTGCTCAAGTGCATTATCCGTTCGAAAATCAGGAATGGTTTGATCAGCATTACCCCGGCGACTTCATTGTTGAATACATCGGTCAGACGCGTGGTTGGTTTTATACGCTGCATGTGTTGGCAACAGCACTATTTGATCGTCCCGCTTTTTCAACGTGCGTCAGTCACGGAATTGTGTTGGGTGACGATGGCGCAAAAATGTCCAAGAGCCTGCGCAACTATCCAGACCCGATGAATGTCTTCGACACCTATGGCGCTGATGCCATGCGGTGGTATCTATTGTCTTCGTCCATTTTGCGCGGGTCAGACTTTGCGGTAACAGAAGAAGGAATTCGTGACACCGTGCGACAGGTGATGTTGCCGTTGTGGAACAGTTGGTATTTCCTGTCGTTGTATGCCAACGCCGAGTCGATGACTGGCGAAGTTCGGTACGACTCAACAAACGTGTTGGATCGATACGTGTTTTCAAAATTGAAACGTCTGATCGAGGACACGACTGTGTCGATGGATCAATACGACATTTTTAATGCCTGTCAACAAGTGCGCACGTTTTTAGACGTCCTGACAAATTGGTACATCCGTCGCAGTCGTGATCGTTTTTGGAAAGGTGACAAAGAAGCAATTGACACGTTGCACACGGTTTTGCAGGTGCTCACCCGCATTGCTGCACCTCTGTTGCCATTAACTACCGAAAAGATTTACAAAGAACTCACGGGTTCGAGAAGTGTGCACTTGGAGGACTGGCCAGACGCCAGCATTGTGCCGAGTGACATTGAGCTTGAAACAGTGATGGATCAGGTGCGCGACGTGTGTTCGACAACGTTGTCATTGCGCAAGGTTCATTCGCGCCGTGTTCGACTGCCACTTGGTGAACTTACTGTTGCATCACCGTTGGCCAATGCGTTGCAATCGTTTGTCTCGATTATTACCGACGAAGTCAATGTTCATAAAGTGACGCTCACAACCGAGCTTGGTCAAGTGGCCAAACACGAGTTGCAACTCATTCCTGCTGCTCTTGGGCCACGCCTCGGCGCAAATACTCAAAAAGTGATTGTTGCTGTCAAGAAAGGTGACTGGTCGATTAACGGAGACGAAGTTATCGCTGGTGGTGTTGCGCTCGAACCGCACGAGTTTCATGTCAAATTGGTGGCCGCAGCAGGTGATACCGAAACGATTGCGAGCGCCGCGCTTTCCGACGGCCAGGGAATCGTGTTGTTGAATATTGAATTGACTGATGCGTTGTTGGCAGAAGGTGCAGCACGCGACATTGTGCGAATGGTGCAGCAGGCTCGACGAGAAGCCGGACTGGCAGTTTCGGATCGCATTGTGCTGACGCTCGGTTTGCCAGAGTTACTGCAGTCACAAGTGTCCCAATTTGAGACATATATCGCGTCAGAGACGCTGGCACAGCGGATTGAGTGGGTTTCAGGCCTAGAGCCAACTGGGGATTTGGACGGGAATGCCGTCCATATAGGTGTCGATCAAGTACGGTAAAGCGCCAAGTTCGAGAGGGAAACATGCCATCAGTAGCAGCAAAGAAAAAGGCAATAGCCAAGAAGAAAGCCGATCTCACCAAGAAGATCGCTGCACAGAAGAAACTCGCTGCGCAGAAAACATTGTTGAAGAAGAAGGCTGATCTGGCGAAGAAAGTCGCTGCGCAGAAGAAGCTCGCCGCACAAAAGGCGCTCGCAAAGAAGAAGGCTGATCTGGCGAAGAAAGTCGCTGCGCAGAAGAAGCTCGCCGCACAAAAGGCGCTCGCAAAGAAGAAGGCTGATCTGGCCAAGAAAGTTGCTGCACAAAAGAAACTTGCTGCCCAGAAAAAGCTCGTCGCACAGAAAGCGCTTGCTCTGAAAAAGGCCGAGTTGGCCAAGAAGATGGCAGCTAAAAAGGCTGCCGAAGCAGCGCGCAAGAAGGCAATGCGCGAAAAGGAAATGGAGCGCAAAAAGATTGCCGCTCAACGCAAGAAAGACCTGGCATTACAACAGAAGATGAAAGCATTGGCAGCAAAAGAGGCCGCCAAGGAAAAGGCCCGCGTTGCCGCCGAAAAGTTGGCTCTCAAAGCAGCCCAAGAGGTAGAGAAGGCTCGCATTCGTGAAGAAAAGGAAGCTGCTCGACTTGCGCTTGCTGCGGAAAAAGAAGCAGCACGCGAAGCAGCATTGCGAGCAAAGCGCAAGCCAGAGCCACCGCCGCGCCCACCGATCATTAAAACCGAGTTTGCAGACGGCATTCAAGCAACGAAAGAATTTGATCTGAAGTTCTTGTCCGGTCAGCGCGATTTGATGCTCGAGAAAAAAACTGTGCTGCTGCGTCAAGCGCTGCGTCTTGATGATGAGGCAAACTCGCTCATTCAAGATGTAGAGATGGGCGACGTACAGTTCGACGAAGAGGGCGGCGAAGGCGACACCATGGTGGTCGAACGCTCTCGCGATCTCATGCTCTCGGCGCAGGCTCGGCAGATTGTTGAAGAACTAGATGCTGCGCTGGAGCGAATCAAGACCGGAGAGTATGGATATTCCGTACACACCGGTTTGGCGATACCGCGCGAACGACTCAAAGCGATCCCGGAAACAACCGAGTCGGTTCTTGAGCGTGTCGGTGGCATCGGCCGTCGATGACAGACGCCTCACCAGTAGTACCTCACGCAACGCATTCGGGTAACCGAGTGACGTTGGTCAGAGCATCGCGCATGAGTCTGTTGATATCAGCCGTCATCGTGCTGTTGGATCAGATTTCAAAAGCATGGGCACTTCGAGATCTTGATGATGGCCGCATCATTCATGTGATTTGGACAATGCAATTTAATTTGACCTTTAACCGGGGCATGGCATTTTCGCGTGGTACTGGAATCGGTCCGATTATCGGGGTGATTGGCTTAGTTGTCGTGGTGTTGTTATTGCTGTCGCTACGTAGGGCCGACAACGCTCTAACGCGTGTGGCAACGGGTTTGATCATTGGTGGGGCAGTAGGAAACATTTTGGATCGTCTATTTCGTGGGTCTGGGTGGATGCGTGGGGCCGTTGTTGACTTCATAGATTTTCAATGGTGGCCAGTATTTAACGTCGCCGACATGGCAATCATGATTGGAGCCGCGACAATGATGGTGGCAATGCTCAAGTACAACTCTCAGATCAATCGAACGGATGTCCACTAGTGCTGAACGAAATTATTCCTGCAGCACTGAATGATCAGCGTCTGGATCGCATCGTTGCATTGGTTGCAGATGTGAGTCGTGCCTCTGCGGCGTCGCTTATTCAGGCTGGTGGAGTGGTGGTTGACGGAGTGTGTGCCGAGACCGGCAAAACCAAAATCGCTGAGGGTCAGTCGATTTCAATTGATACAGCGCTGTTGCCTAAAAAAGAATTGCCAACCGCGGATGCATCAGTGATCCTGGATGTTGTCTATGACGACACCGACATTGTGGTGATAAATAAGCGTGCTGGTTTGGTTGTGCATCCAGGCGCTGGAAATCCAACAGGCACGATGGTCAATGGAGCCCTCGCGAGGTTTCCCGAGATGGCGTCTGCTGGTGACCCGCTACGTCCTGGCGTTGTACATCGACTTGATGCAGGAACCACTGGCTTGATGGTGATGGCAAAAACGCAAGCTGCGTACGAAGCACTTGTTGATGCGTTATCGAAGCGCGAGGTGAAGCGCACCTATTCGGCACTCGTGTGGGGACACCCAGCCGTGTTGTCTGGCACCATCGATGCTCCTATCGGTCGAGATCAAAAAGATCCGACACGCATGGGAGTCGTTGTCGACGGCAAGGCCGCTCGAACACGATTTGAAGTGAAGTCCAAGTTTGATCTGCCGTTGCCAAGCTCGTTAGTTGAATGCAATCTAGAAACTGGACGTACCCACCAAATCAGAGTTCATCTTGAGTCGATTGGTCATCCCGTAGTGGGAGACTCGACATACGGAGGTGCACGGAGTTCGTTATCTGCGCCGCGTCCGATGTTGCATGCCGCGCAGTTGGCCTTCTTGCATCCGATCAGTGGTCAATCGATGTCTTTTGAAGCCGAAATGCCCGACGACATGAAAGCATTGCTTGCTCGTTGTAGTTAGTTGCTTTGTTGGCGAAAGAACTAGTGATGTAGTTGCGGCCAAGGCGATGAGCCTTTGGCTGCAGAAGCAATTTTTGCCAATGTGTAATCCTCGAGGTGTTCGCGCATGTGCTCACCAGCAACATTCCAGATTGCGAGTAGTACGCAGTGTCCTTCGTGATCGCATGAACCATCCTGGTGTGGTTTACCAAAATCTCCAAGACTGATCGGGCCGTCGGCTGCAGCAATTATTTGCGAGAGCAAGATCTCTTCTGGTGGTCGAGCAAGCGTGTATCCACCGCCTACACCGCGTTTTGATTTGACCAGACCTGCACCCTTGAGCACTAAAAGAATCTGCTCGAGATAGGGCTGGGGCAGTGCGGTACGTGTTGCGATGTCGCGCACCGAAGTTGGGCCTGGCTCACCTTCGTGGAGGGCAAGAGAAAGGAGAGCGCGACACGCATAGTCGCCCCGAGTAGATACACGCACGGTTGTAGTGTAGATCGCGTGCTTGATCCAACGCTTCCTCAGTATTCAGGGGGTTGTATCTCCAGCATTATCCCAAGCCTGCTCGGGCCACGGGGCACAGATTCGGTTCCCGCATGGATGCCAAAAGCAGTTGAGGGAGCAAACCAAGTTGTGTTGCTCGTCATTGATGGCCTTGGCTGGCATCAACTGCAGAGCAACATTGCACATGCGCCAACAATTTCGTCGATGCAAGGTGGGTTGATCACCACGGTTGCACCATCAACAACAGTGACCGCATTAACTTCGATAGCAACTGGACTGACACCTGGCGAACACGGACTCATGGGTTACCGCATGGACATGGGACGTCATGTAATGCAGATGTTGCGTTGGGGCGATGAAAAGGGTGACTTGCGCACGACATATCCACCAGAGATTGTGCAGCCATGCCCACCATTTATGGGCGCTTCAGTGCCAGTGCTGAGCAAAGCCGAACTTGAAGGGTCCGCATTTACCGAAGCACACTTGCGTGGTTCTCGTCCGATGGGTTGGAGATCTTCATCGAGCATTGCGGTGCAAGTAGGTCTCTTGTTGCGATCTGGTCAAAAATTTATTTATGCATATTACGACGGTGTCGACAAGATCGCTCACGAGCGCGGCTTCGGTGAGTTTTATGAAGCAGAACTGCGCCAAGCAGATCGATTGGTGGCAGATGTTCTTGAACAACTGACACCTGGGAGTGTGTTGATCGTGACCGCGGATCATGGTCAGGTACATATTGGTGACGCATCAATAACTCCGCACCGCGATGTACTTGATCAAGTTGCCTATCAATCCGGCGAGGGCAGGTTTCGGTGGCTTCATGCGCGCAGTGGTGCCACCCAGTCGCTGCATGCAACTGCAAAAGAAATGTACGGCGATGTTGCTTGGGTTGTCACTCGCGACGAGACGATAGACAATGGCTGGTTTGGTCCACGAGTGACCGATGTAGCGCGCAAGCGTCTTGGCGATGTTGCACTCGTGCCGTTTAAAGACGTGAGTTTTCATGAGCCATATGACACTGGTCCGTATCAGTTGGTTTGCCGGCATGGTTCCTTGACAGAAGCCGAGATGCATGTTCCGTTATTGGCAATTGCCAAATAAAAGTGAGATAATGCAATCATGACTGAAGTAGTGCAAGAAGAAGCCCCAGAAAATCCACCAGTAATTCCAAACGAAACGGTGACAGCACCAGCCAAGGTGATGCGCATTGGTTCGATGATTAAGCAACTGCTTGACGAAGTGCATTCAATGACGATGGATGGACCGGCGCGCGAACGTCTTGCTGAAATTTATGAACGATCTATTGTCGAATTGACTGAAGCCCTGTCGCCCGACTTGGCAGAAGAGTTACGGATGTTGTCGCTGCCTTTTCGTGATGGGGTGACGCCGTCGGACAGCGAACTACGAGTTGCCAAGGCCCAATTGGTTGGTTGGCTCGAGGGTCTGTTTCACGGAATACAGGCAACATTGTTTGCGCAGCAATTGGCAGCAAATCAGCAGTTAAATCAAATGCGCCAATTGCCAAGTGGTCCTGGCGGGACAGATGTCCCTGAAATTTCGGATCGCCCTGGCACATATCTCTAGCCCATAGCGAGTTAATACAGGTAAGCACCACTGGTAAACACCCCACTGATAATCTCTGTCCTCCAACGCGGCTTTTTGCCACAAACATCGATCGAAAAACGAAAGGAGATCTAGGTGGGAGATTCGTTTACCCACTTGCATGTCCACACCGAGTTTTCGATGTTGGATGGCGCATCGCGACTTGATGAGTTGGTTGCAGCAGCGGTGGCCGATGGTCAGCCCGCGCTGGGCATGACCGATCACGGCAACATGTATGGAACGCTCGATTTTTATCGACAGTGCAAAGAGCAGGGTATTAAGCCAATCATTGGTACTGAGGCATACATGGCTCATGAGCATCGCTCTGAGCGGCCTTCTCGCCGAGGCAGGGTGGATGACTCGGGTGGAGAAACCGAGTCTGGCGGCAAGGTGTACTACCACCTCACACTCCTTGCAGAAAACAATGTTGGCTACAAAAATCTGATTCAGTTATCGAGCCGCGCATTTTTGGAGGGTTACTACTACCAACCGCGCATTGACTGGGAGTTGCTGCACGAGCATCATGAAGGTTTGATCGCAACGAGTGGTTGTTTGGGCGGACACGTATTGCAACGCTTGATGAAGGGCGACATCACTGGCGCCCATGATTGTGCTGGAAGACTGCAAGATATTTTTGGCAAAGACAACTTTTTTATTGAATTGCAAGATCATGGACTTGCAGATCAAAAGCGAACCAATCCACTTTTGATTGAACTCTCTCGTAAAATTGGTGCTCCACTTCTTGCCACAAACGACACCCACTACACGCATCGAGACGATCATGCCGCTCATGACGCATTGTTGTGTGTGCAAACAGGCTGCACGATGTCGGATCCAAATCGTTTCAAGTTTGAGGGATCCGAACATTATTTAAAGAGCGCTCAAGAAATGCAGTGGTTGTTTCGAGATGTGCCAGAAGCATGTAGCAATACGCTTTGGATCGCCGAGCGAGCAAACATCGAGATCGAGTTTGGAAAGCCGGTGCTGCCAAACTTTGAGTTGCCAGCAGGTTTCAAGACCGATGGCGAATATTTGCACCACCTTGCACTCGAGGGAGCCAAGGAACGATGGGGTCAGAAACTTCCACCGGCCGTGCTCGAGCGCCTCAATTTCGAATTACAAACCATTGAGCAGATGGGTTTCAGTTCGTATTTCTTGATCGTGTGGGACATGATTCGCTATGCGCGCGATCATTCGATTCGTGTTGGTCCTGGTCGTGGTTCAGCCGCTGGATGTGCAGTTGCGTATTGCTTGCGCATCACCGACTTAGACCCGATCAAGTACGACTTGCTGTTTGAAAGATTCTTGAATCCGAGTCGTGTCACTATGCCCGATATTGATATGGACTTTGACTCGCGTTACCGCGATCAGATGATTCGGTATGCGGCAGATAAATATGGTCGTGACCACGTGGCGCAAATCATTACGTTTGGCACTATCAAGGCTCGTAACGCTGTGCGCGATGCCGCGAGAGTGCTGGGCAAGCCGTATCCCGTTGGTGACAAGATTGCCAAGCTCATGCCACCTGTGGTCATGGGCCGCGACACTCCTCTGAGGTTTTGTTTAGAGCCAGATCCGAAAGGCGAACACAAAGACGGATATCGCGCTGCTGCAGAGTTACGGGCTTTGTACGAACTCGATAGCGAAGTCAAAGAAGTTGTGGACGTTGCTCGCGGGCTCGAAGGTCTCAAGCGCAACGTTGGTATCCATGCTGCTGCGGTAGTGATTACCAAAGAAAAATTGACCGAGTATTTGCCAATTCAACGCAAAACAGAACAAGGTCAGAACCCAGAAGATGCACCGGTGGTGACGCAATTTGAAATGCATGGTGTTGAGGCACTCGGACTACTCAAAATGGACATTTTGGGGCTTCGCAACCTCGATGTGCTGAGTGATGCCAATGCCATGATCCAGCAATTCCGTGACAGCGATTTTGATGTAGACAAACTGCCTATTGACGACAAGCCAACTTTTGAGCTGCTTGCACGTGGTGACACCATTGGAGTTTTTCAGCTGGAGAGCACCCCAATGCGGGCGCTACTGAGGTCCTTGATGCCAGAAACGTTTGAGCATCTTTCTGCAGTTCTTGCTTTGTATCGCCCTGGCCCAATGGGTGAGAACATGCACAATGATTTCGCAGACTACAAAAACAATCGCAAAAAGACCGAATATTTCCATCCAGATGCTGCAGAACTATTGGGTGACACATACGGGCTCATGATCTATCAAGAGAGCGTGATGCGTGTGGCGCAAAAATTTGCCGGGTACTCGCTGGCCGAAGCAGACACATTGCGAAAAGCATGTGGCAAAAAAGACAAAGTTGCGATGGCTGAACAACGCGCTGGTTTTGAAGCAGGTTGCATCAACTTGGGTTACGGCGATGAGTTGGGAACAACCATTTTTGACATGATCGAAAAGTTTGCCGACTATGCGTTTGCAAAAAGTCACGCATATGGTTACGGATTAATTTCATATCAAACCGCGTATCTGAAAACGCATTTTCCGGTTGAGTACCTTGCGTGTTTGCTCACTAGCGTCAAGACCAATTACGAGAAGGCGGCCGTCTATCTTTCCGACGCTCGCATGAGCAACATCGTTGTGCTCACACCCGACATCAATCTTTCTGGCGTCAATTTCGAACCAGTGCTCGATGGCGAGGTGCGCAAGATCACTTTCGGCCTCTCTGCTATTCGCAACGTGGGAGAGGGCCTCTCAATGAAAATTGTTGAGCACCGCAACGCATATGGCCCGTTCGAATCTTTTTACGACTTTGCTGAACGAGTGCCTACAGACGTGCTCAACAAGAGGGCGATTGAGTCGCTGATTAAAGCTGGTGCATTTGACAAACTTGGTCATCCACGTAAGGGGTTGCTTGCTTCATTCATGCCGATTATCGACACGACTCTGAAGCGTCGCGAAGAAAAAGATCAAGGTGTTATGAGCCTGTTTGGCGAGATGGAAGAAACTGAAGGCGGGTTCAGTGAGCGTCAGTTGATTCCAGACTTGCACTTTGAAAAATCCGAGCAACTGAAATTTGAAAAAGAGATGCTCGGTCTGTACGTGTCGGATCATCCGCTGATGGGCATAGAAGGTGCTCTGCGACGTCGGGTTGATTGTTCAATTCCTGAAGCGCTCGAATCTGCTGATGGCGCGTTTATGACCATTGGTGGCATTGTCAACCAGGTCAATCGGCGCTACACCAAAAGAGGTGACCAGATGGCCACATTCATGTTGGAAGATTTGCAGGGTGCAATTGAGGTCACCGTTTTTCCGAAGACTCTCGAAAAATACGGGCATCAACTTGCTGATGACATGCTGATCTCGGTACGAGGCAGAATGGATGCGCGCGATGAAACAAAAGTCGGCTTTATGGCCACTGAAATTATTGTTTTGGAAGGTTTGCGATCATCGCAGGACTCATTGCACTTACGATTCAGTGCCCAGGCGATCACCGAGACCTTGATTGCGGATTTGCAGGCGGTGTTACTAGAGCACCCTGGTGATGCGCCTGTGTTCCTGCATCTGTCAGACGACAAAGCAGTAAGCCTTGGCGCGCAATACACGGTCAACCTAGATCGAGTGATGGGTCAACTACGAGCATCGTTTGGAGATGCCGCAACGATTGCATAGATGACCCCTGCCGAAACCGAAGTTTTGCTGGCAGACTGTAGGCATGTCAGTTGTGGTCGAGACGCGTGATTGTGGGTCTCTGACCGATGCCGAACTTGATGAGTTGGCAGCAATGGGCGGGGCCTTCGGAATCGGCCCGGTGTCAAAAGCCAAAGACGAGTGGGTGTTGTTTACCAGTGCACGTATTGACGGCAAGATTCACGGTTTTACCTTCTCGACGCTAGAGCGCATCGGCGGCACACCTTGCGTACTACTCGGCATGATGAGCATCAAAAAGTCTGGTAAGCGCGACATGGTGTTGAAGGGTTTGATGGGCGAGGCGTATCACCGCGCACTGATGGCATTCCCCGACGAAGACGTCGTAGTCGGTTCGCGATTTGCATCGGCAGCTGGTCTTGAGGCCTTTAAGTCATTGACTGAATTAATTCCGCGACCAAGCCATCGTGCAGTCGGCGAAGAGCGTGCATGGGGCAAGCGCTTGGCACGTCGATTCGGAGTTGAGTCTTCATATGACGACCAGAGCTTCACAGTTAAGGTCAATGCACAAAGTGGTTTTCTTGATCACGAGACGTTGAAGCCAGAAAAGATCGAAGCCGAAGTTGCTGCTCAGTTTGCAACTGCCACTAAGGCCAAGAGTGGCGTTGTGATTGTGCACGGTTGGACAATGGCCGAGTCTTTGGCCAAACTCGGCAAACACTAAGCAGTCAACTTTGGAGTTCGCCGACGTAGTACGCGGTCGGCGCATGACGCGCGGGTTTTCAACTCAGCCCGTTGACTTGAAACTTATTTCGCAGATCGTAGATCTTGCGTCGCGCGCACCGTCCGCAGGCAAGACACAGGGTTGGCACGCTCTGATCATCACATCGAGTGACACGGCAAAATTTTGGGATGACACACTTGCTGTTGAGAAGCGAGAGAGTTTTCGCTGGAAGCAATTGCTGGACGCCCCAGTTATTGCGCTCGTGTTTGCTGACCCACTGGCATATGTTGAGCGTTACTCCGAGCACGACAAAGCACACACTGGATTGGGCACAAGTGCAGAAGCATGGCCAACCCCATATTGGACTGTTGATGCTTCGTTTGCTGCGATGACGATGCTGCTTGCTGCCGAGGATGCCGGACTAGGTGCTTTGTTCTTTGCAGTATTTAGTGGCGAGAATGAGTTGCGCACCCGGCTGTGTGTTCCTGACGCATTGCAATTGATCGGTGCAATCGCACTTGGATGGCCACTTGAGAGTGATAAAGAGAACGGAATTTCAAAAGCGATAAAGGGAGCGAGTGCGACTCGGATCCGCCGTAGCGCCGAGCAGATTATTCACCTCAACAGTTGGTGAATTAACCCCGATCTGGTTGCAGGGCGACGCGTAGTGCTTCGTCAAAAGTATTCGCGTCATGCGCTGGGGCCATGCATGTATATTGCCGACATACATAGGCAAGATCATCTTTGCGGTCGTGCCAGATAGGCGAGTCATAGCGCTCACCCCATGCGCTCACGACAGTAGGCAACCATTGCGTGTGCAGTTGCGCTACCAAGTCGGGTCGATTGCCGGTGATTGCAACTTCGACCACACCGCGGTGTCGCAGGTGTGCAGCACTGAGCAAATTGCCGAACGCAGTTGGTGCGCTTGTAGCGATGTGAGAGAGCAATTGCGAAATCTGGTCGGCGTGTTGCGCATAGCGCTCTTCGCCAGTAAGTGCAGCAAGTCGATACAACGCGAATGCTGCAGTCGAGTTGGTTGAGGGGGTTGCGTTGTCCATCAGATCTTTTTGTCGCACAATCAGCTGTTCGCCGGTGTGTGATGTTGTAAAGATGCCCCCGTTTTCGGCGTCCCAGTAATCGGATAACAGTTTGTTCGCAATCGTTTTGGCGTGGGTGATCCAAGATGCTTGGCCGGTTGCTTCGGCAAGTCTGGTGAAGCCATCGACGAGTTGTGCGAGATCGGCTCCGAGCGCTGCATGTTGCGCTTGTGGGTTTCCATTTTGATGCCAGCTGCGCTTGATTTTTGTTGTTCCAGATGCTGCGCACAATTGGTTGATCAGGAATTCTCCGTTTTTCACAGCTGCGGCAAGCCAGTCTGGTCGTTGCAGTAAGGCTGCAGCTTCCGCAAGTGTTGCAAGCATCATCCCATTCCATTCGGTGAGGATCTTGTCGTCTAGCCCTGGCCACGCACGTTTGTTGCGAGATTCAAGCAATATCGCTCGAGCGCGTTCAACTGCTGAGTTCCTCTTGATATCGCCGCGATGGTGCAGTCTGCTCAGGATGTTTGAGCCCTCGAAGTTTCCTGCTTCAGTTACTTCATACCATTCGAGTGCAACTTCGTGCAGATCTTGGGGGAGAGCGTCTACAACCTGTTGGCGTGACCACACATAAAAATGACCCTCGACGCTGTGGCCTTGCTCGTCAACAGAATCGGCATCTAGTGCGCAGAAAAATCCGCCGTCAGGATGACACAAATCGCGCAACACATACTCGATGGTTTCAGAAGCAATCTGTAGCCACCGGGGTTCGTTGAGTGCCAAACCAGCATGTAGATAGACGCGAGCGAGTAATGCCTGGTCGTACAACATTTTTTCGAAGTGGGGCACCAGCCATTGAGCATCCACGCTGTACCGGGCGAACCCTCCTCCTAGGTGGTCGTACATGCCACCAGAGGCCATCGCGTCCAGCGAAGTGGTAAGTATCTGAAGAAGTTCTGCGTTCGGGTTATCGAGATAGACCCGCAGGAGTAAATCGAGATTCATGGTGCTCGGAAATTTTGGTGCAGAGCCAAAACCACCCCAGTCGGCGTCAAAGGTCTGGCGCATCTGTTCGACTGCTGCGTTCAGATGCTGCGGGCCGATCAATGCTGGCTGTGTGCTTTGCGTATTCCCTGTGTTGTTGGTAATGCGGCTTGTGCGGTTCAGACTTTGCATGAGCGCCTCAATATTGCTTTCAATATCGTCGCGGCGATTGTGCCACGCATCAATAATTGCGTTCATTAATTGAATGAATGTTGGCTTCGGAAAATATGTGCCACCATAAAATGGCTTGGCATCTGGTGTAAGAAATAGGGTCATTGGCCAGCCACCACGACCGGTCATGGCCTGCACTGCGTCCATATAAATTGCGTCAACGTCTGGTCGTTCTTCACGATCAACTTTGATATTGACAAACAACTCGTTCATGAGCGAGGCAGTTTCGACATCTTCAAAACATTCGTGGGCCATGACGTGGCACCAGTGACATGCCGAGTAGCCAACCGAAAGAAGTATTGGCTTGCCGGTGGCGCGTGCGAGAGCAAACGCTTCCTCACCCCATGGAAACCAATCAACTGGGTTATCGCGATGTTGGCGAAGGTATGGACTGATCTCGTGACTCAGGCGATTGGACATGTCACGAAACGGTGATGATTGAGGTAAATCCCAATG
>Ga0209596_1002336_pt1 | contig 15687 bp, 19 predicted proteins | sample M_130807_MF_Meta_FD_187314 | JGI IMG/M metagenome (GOLD analysis project Ga0209596, IMG submission 187314) | Freshwater microbial communities from Lake Montjoie, Canada to study carbon cycling - M_130807_MF_MetaG (SPAdes) (version 2) | ecosystem: Environmental > Aquatic > Freshwater > Lake... | reverse complement strand
ATGGGCTTGTGACGTTGCCACTGCCATTGATGGTCAAAATTTCATCATTGAGATAAATCTCATCAAACGATTGCAGTTCATGCCCAGTAAATGCGATCACCTTATGCAAATACTGATTGTTGTTTGTTGCCTCTTTGTAGATCGTCACGCCACCGATCTTGGTGCGTCCATAAACAATCTGCCGATCAGCAACTGCATCAATCGCATTTGCTTGATATGATGCCCCCGCTGGAATTGCAGTTTTGGGTGTGAGAGCATTTAGCGCATACCCAAGCGCAGCATTGATGGCAAAATAACGCAACGCAGTTGTTGATAGCAATGCGCCAATACCGACAGCACCACCAAAACCGACAGTGAAGGCTGTAGCTACTGTTGCAACAACTGCTCCAATCAATGGCGGCATGAGGTAACCTCCCAAGCAATGTCGTTGCCACTGAGTGTAACAAACGATAGCCCGTTAGGGCCGACAAATGCGGCTCGATGAGAGACAACCACACCAAGAGCATAACCAGTGAACGACTCAGGTGCTGGCATTGCCACGATGGAACCCCTTGGTGCAAACTTGTAGGCTGATCTTGGTAGCCTTTTGTCGATTGCGTCAACTATATCACGCGCACCAACTTCGCGCAATTTGGTGATATGATGAACCAAACACTGCCTGATCGTCTTATAGCCCGATGCCCAATCATCCGCAAAGCCTGATCCTGTTTGCGCCTTCACACAGGCATTGGCAAAGATCATGCAGTCATGGATGCCCCACTCAAATGGTTTATCCCTAACTGCATCAAGATAACCCGCCAGCGCAACTGACGGATCACCCATTACTTCCTGCCCCATGTGAACTGCTTGTTTTGTAGGCTCTCTACAAAGTCAAACCCAAGATCGCTAGGATACAAAGATTTTTGCGATGCGCTGTTGTATCTAAAAATCCTTGGACGCTCTAGGTCGATCAACTTGCTTTCTATGCTCACAGAGATGGTGCAAGTGTCAGAGGATTCGCTGATGTTCATCTGATCCAGATAGCCAGAAAACACATCCATGATCTGATAGTTTGAATCATACCAGATTTCGGAATCTAGCCAAACCTTAGCATCATTCCAAAACCCGTTACTGATAGCCCATGAACTAGCTGTGAATGATGTCACGCCAAACATAATTGTGGCAACGCGGCCCTGATATTGTTCATCCAACGCTAGAGAAAGCATTGAACTTGGGATGCCGCTAAGAACTACAGTCGCACCACTGGCAGACATTTCTGCCGTTTCATCTATCTGTCCGATGTCTAGCATTGTGCCAACGCCAGAATAGGTAGCCGTATCGGTGACAAGATCACCAATTCCCGTCCACATATTGATCGTGCCAGAGTCCAGAACCATCGTAATAGCAAAGAATGGCGTCAGTGATGAGCCATTCAAAATGTCGGAAATGGCTGTGCTGATGTCGCGCATTAGATGACCACCTCAACCGCGCCAAATGTAATGCCATACATTGCCACATCATCAACGCTGTAGTTTGTCTCATTGCTGGCGAGTCTGAACAAACCTTGTGGTGTGCTAACAACAATTGCAGCATTGTCTGCCACTGCTGTCCGCATTTCAGGCCATAGTTCTAGTGTGCAAGCACCACCAGCACTTGATGTCACATCAGTCAAAACTTTGTGCAGCGTTGCGCTTGCACCAGCACCGCGCTGGATAAAGTCGCCAGCTTTTAGATAACCAACGGCAGACGCTGGTGCGCCATCAATCAACAGAGTTTGCCCGATCTGACCAGCACCATTGACCAAAGGTGTCCCCGCAGCGGTAGACGCCGACCCACCAGCCGTATAGGGAAACAACGGCATATTGAATGTCCCATATATACCACCAAGAGAAATCAACCATGCCACCCATTTTTCAGCATTCGTGCGTTTCATAGGCGGCAAAGAAATTTCAACTTCCCAGCGTTGACCAAAATGCTTGACGATCTGTTGCCGAAAAGTGAATGGAGATGTTGATGCAGCTACTACATTAACTGCCCGAATATTCGTATTTTTCGGGCGTGTGTGCGTGGGGAATGTCAGTGGATATGAGATTGCCATTTTGCACCTTAACCAAATGCAGCGCGGAATGATCCGCCACGCCGTCTTGCATCAAGCACAGCAGATTTGCTGGCTTCAGAAATCTGCGGCATCAGTGACATGATTTCAGCACGAACAGTCTGCTGAACACCAGTGCTAACATTGATACTTTGCATGACAGTAACATAGCCACCACCGCCAACAGCGGCCTTGGATTGCGGCACAGACAGCACACGGCCCGCGCTGGAAGGCACAAACAGTTCGCGTCCATGCTCACCCACAACGGACGGCTGACCAGCCTGTAGCGGCCCGCCAGAGGCTTTGCCAGTGATGCCAAGCGCACCTCCGATCATGCCAAGGATGCCTGAACCAGCCTTGCCAGCGGTTGCAACTTGCCCAACCATCCGCTGCACAACCAGCACCCGATACAATTCCTTAATAATGTCAGCCGCCATGCTGCGGAAAGCATCCTTGGCGCTAGTTGTTCCATCAACCATGCCCATGAACGCATCTTCCATAGATGATTGGATTGTGCTGGATATGGTTTCAAACTCGCTCATGGTCAGGCCAAGGTTTTGCACCTGTGCTTGATAAACTGCCAGCGCATCTTTTGTCTTGAGTGCAATAATGGCAGCATCGCTCATGCCTTTGTTTGCACCAGTTTGTGCAATCTTTCCCATCTCGTTCGCAATGGTCAGTTGCTCTTGCTGTGTTGCAAGGGCCAGAATGCTTTGGCGTTGTGTTTCCGAAACTGTGCCATTCGCAGCCATAGCTTGCGTCATCAAGGTTTCGATCAATGCAGCCTTTTCAACCGCCGCATTCTTCCTGATCTGTTCTTCTTTGCTAAGACCATTCAACTCAATTTCAGTTTGCAATTCTGCGTTTTTGTCAGACACAGATTGAACGGATGCACTATAGGTTGCATCCAGTTTTTTCTCTGCGGCCTCTCTATCAACAGCGGCAACAACCAAAGCCCTGTTAACTTCAGCTTCAAATTCTGCTGATTTTATAGCGTCTGCACTATCTTGCCCTGATCTTGCATCGGCGATATCTGGAACAACTGCTTTCAAATCATTTACTTTATTTACGGCTGCTCCATATGCCAGATACGCATCACGGACTTCACCAGTAGCCGTAGCCGCATAAGCCAGCGCATTGTTTGATGCGACTTGGCGCTGTGTTCCTGCAAACAGAAAGTCATTTACAGCTTTTGTAAGGCTGGCAATACCCTGCGCTGCATCAATGACAAACGGCATCAAATTCACAAGCGCAGCCGTCAGGTTCGCGCTGACAACCATAGACATCGCATCAAGTTTGTCAGCAGCTTCAGCAGCGTTTGCAATTACATCGCGATCAATAACCACGCCAAGGCTTTGTGCTTCCGCGGCCATTGCATTCAGACCAGCCGACCCATCGGCAAGCATATTGACCATCGCCAAGCCGCTCTTGCCGAACAATTCAGTGGCAAGTGCCGCACGTTGCGCTGGGTTTTCAATCATGCTCATTTTGTCGGCGACAGCACCTAAAGCCTTGTCCAATGGCATGGCTGCAAGAGATGCTCCAGATAGTCCAAGAGTATCTAATGCCTTTTTGGCAGATGTTCCGCCCATAGCAGCATCGCCAAGGTTCTTTGATAGCTTTGCTAACGATGTCTGAAATAGATCAGCAGAAACACCGCTGAGTTGCGCCGCATAGGTTAATTCCTGCATAGCATCCGTTGTGATGCCGATAGCTGCCGATGCGTCTTTCAGATCACCAAGTCGGTTTGCGGCATCCCTAACCGCCACGCCAAGCTGTTGAATTGCAGCAACGCTAAGGAATGCAGCCGCAGCACCGCCTAGCTTGTCGAAGCCCATGCTGACAACGCTTAGGTCTTTGTTTGCAGTCTTGGCAAAGCTGGCAATCCGCTTTGCGTTCTTATCCATCGCGGCGGCAAACGCTTTATCCTTAGCGGTCAGGATGATGTTTAGCTGTTCTGCACTAATTGCCATCAACTTGCTCCACAAGTGCGCGATACTGTTCAGCCGTCATTGCGTTTGATCCAGCTTTTTGCGGTGCGTGGGCATCATGCCAACCTTGGAACACAAGCCACGCATCCAGCGGAATCATATCACGGATTTCTTCAGGACGTAACCCAATCACAATTCCGTTTTTGACCATGCCGCGAACATTCAATCGGCTGGGTTTTGCTCCGCTATGGTCTTTTTTTTTGACGCTTCATCCATTGCATCAGGCATAAAGGCCACGCCAACAACAGCTTGGGCGATCTGATACAGTCGCAATAGATCAGCGGGAGTTGCTGCCGCAATAACCTTGTCGGCTTCTGCGTCTTTCATCCCACCGCCGACCAAGGCCAGCGCCAACAGGTCACGGGTTTCTTTGCTGTTTAGCTTTACGCCACGACCGAACAGACCATCCCACACATCAAATATGCCGCGATGCTTATCTTCAAACCGCTCAATCTCACGATTGCGAAGCAGGAAAACATAAGAGGTGTCACCGATATATTCGGCAACACCTCCACGCGGCGCTTCAGCCGTAATACTCATCAGATAGCCGTAAACGTAACAGCGCCAGTGCTTGTCAACGAAATCGAGTAGGTAACACCACCCTCAGTTTCGCCACCCCATTCCAGCGATTCAACATAGAACGAACCAGAATACGTTCCAAATGCTGGAACAGTCACTTTGAAGTTGCCCTTGGGATCAGCCAACATTGCAACAGTGTTCATCCGCAGTTCTTGAACGCTGTCTTCAAAATAGCCGTCACCAGAAAAACTGATGTTCTTAACACCCATCAAATTTTCAGTCCACAAAGCACCTTCTGGTGTAGTGCAGTCAGGCGTAGTCACATCAATCACGGAGTTATTGAGTGTGATTGCTTTGCTATTCAGCCCGCAAAGATTGGTAAACGCTTCAGTCGGTGTTGCGCCATCGCCGATTTTGACAAGCAGGGCGCGTCCAAGTTGTTTAGCCATGATGGCCTCCATGTATAGGGCTTGCCCAAGGCCCGTTGCTAGGCTTATTCAAGCAATGCTTGAAGTGCGATTACAGCCGTATAACCACGACCATCAGTGTCTCTTGTAACCGAATACGTCTGGAAAATCAATTCTACCAGCGTAAAACCCGTGACTGTTACGTTAGCCTCTTGCCGATGCAAGGCTGCGCGAACAGCTTCCACCATTTGCACAGCCTCAACACGCCCAGATGCGGAACGGCTATTGGCTTCAATCGTGATGTCAACAACCGATCCAAGAGTGCTGTCTGTGTCGAAAGCATTTGCCGTGATCTGGTCAAACCGCAGATATGGGAATGTCACGGCTTGCGGCGGTTCGTCATAGACGCGGGTGGAAACAATCGTAGTCACGCCAGCGTTAGCCACAAGGCTAGCCCGCAAGCCTTTTTGGAGAGCAAGTGCAAAGCCGTCAGCCATTGGTTGCTTCCTTCATGCCGCGATTAACAGCAGACTTGATGCTTTTGCCAAACTTCTTGCCCTGCAATTTTTGCGCCAAGCGAATGTAAGGTTGCGCCGCAGTTGTGCCGCGATTGCCTTTTTGACGCCCAAATTCCACAGCATTTGCCTTGGTCTGCGCTTCTTTTGTCGGCGGTGCAGCTTCCACAGATGCAGTTAAGCCATCGGCTTCATAAACAGTATGTATCCATCCACGCAGTTCGCCAGATTTTGTTGGAACTAAACGCCGCGCCATGTTTGCAGCCTGTTCAGTATTCAGTCGAATAGACTTAACAAGATTGCGCTCAACAGCCTTGGGCATTGACGCAAGTTGCTTGATGAGTTTTTCAGCATCCACCTTCATGTTGCGACCCCGCGTTCAAGCATGAACTCGACAACAACATCTTTAGCATCAATATGGGTCACGTTTTTGACGGCCCAAGTGTAGCCACGAATGATAACACGATCAGCCGCCGTAACAGTGTCTGTGAAGCTGTCGGCACGGCAGCGCATGGTAGCCATAGCCACATCATTCAGTGCGCCGCCTTGGATAGCCTCACGGCCCGTGCGCTCACGAAGGTCAGCCCAGCGCACACCGACCTGTGACCATCCCGTATAGACGTTGCCATAGGCATCAATGGCGCTCTGATCTAGGCGCTGGAAGGTGGCACGTTCACTGAATGCGCCAGCCTTAGCCATAGAACGAATTCCGTTCAATTCCGATCATATCGGTGAAGCCAAACGGCAAGTCATACATTTGCTTTTCGGTCGATGTTTCGCGCATATCATACCAATGCGCCACTAGCATCATCAGTGCATGGCGCACAGTCTCAGGAATGCTTGCAGATGTTGACCCATAGCCGATGATATATTCAATCTTGATGGCATCATCTCGCGTTTGCGTAACGGGCCAAGCCTTGCCAGATTTAGGCGAAACACTGATGCGGTTTGGTGTTCCAAACACGTTAAAATCAGCCAAAGTCGCGGTCTGCAATGCGCCATCGACATCATAATATTTGATGGCAGACACAGACTGCACAGGACCAAGAGAAAGATAAACTGTGTTTGGATTTGGCGACAGCCATTGGCCCCAAGTCTGCGTAATCATGGCCTTGCCCAGCGCACCTTGCGCGTCAACAAAAGCCACCGCAGCGTCAATCAAACGCTGGATAATTGTGTCATCGTCGCTGCTTTCAACCTTCATCTGTGCCTTCGCTTCCGCCAGCGAAATCGGCGCTGTGGCGGGTGCGGTAACGCGAACGAGTGAAAACTGCGGCGACAACATCTGTTATTCCTTCACGGCTTTTTCGACCGCAACCTTTTTGACGGCGCGTTCAATGGGAGCCGATTCAACATTTTCAGCAATGCCAACTTCGACATAACGCACAGCTTCGACATCGGTGACATCAATAATTGCGCCCTGTTCGTGAACAAAATCAAAGCCAGCCATCGAAGTGAGCAAACGAACTTTAGCCATAATGGCCCCCTTATGGTGATGGGCAGGACCGAAGCCCTGCCCAGTTGATGTTAGGCGTTCTTCAGGTGCTTGATGGCAGCGGTGTTTGCCAACACGCCGTCGAAGCGGGCATAACCCAAGATGCCGTAATCGGGAGCAAAACGCTCACGAGCCACGAACAGCGTGGGTGCGCCGACTTTACGCACATAGAACTTTGCCATGTCGCCGAACAACATGATCTTGTTGCCAGTTGCTTGCGAAGCCATCGCTTGGTTCACAACCACATTGTAGCCCAAGATGTTCTGCGGAACAGCAGCCTGATAGTTGCCCATCTGCCAGAGATAGTTGCCCTGACCATCCTTCAACTTACGAACAGCAGCCAACACGCTGTCGTTCATCATAATCGCGGTCGAAGGCGATGAACGATAGGCGGGATCAACTGAGTGAATCAGGTCAATGATTTCGTCCGCAGTCACAGCCGCAACAGCAGCGGCAGTTTTGCCCAGCGTGGAGTTGGTTACGATGCCTTCGACATCGGACGAACCAGAACCAGTGGTCAGCTTTGAGTTCGCAATGCGACCCAGACGCTCACCAAGCAGTTCACCCAGCAGCGATTCCATATTCAAGATGGAGTCGTTTGCCAGTTCGTAGGACCAGCGCACCCAGTTCGTGTCAAACGCATACGCGCCCAACTGAGCCTGACCAAACGTAACGTCCTTGCCGCCATCGTCGGTGACAGTGCCAGCTTCGGTGTGAGCAACAGCCGTCACAGCCGTGTCGTTTACAGTCGGGATGTTGAACGTGTTGCCACCAGTAGTGTTGATCACAGTGAACAAGTTGGAGTCATACATCGGGCCAGAAGCAATCATGGCCTTTTCGATGAACGAAGCCAGTTCAACAGGAACAGTGAAGCCGCCAGCGGAGTTCGTTCCAGCGGTTTGTGCGCGAACTTCCGAACGCTGCAACACTGCGCGATGTTCTGCATCCAAGCCATCAACGCCGCCGTTGGCGATCATGGCATAGAACGCAGTGCGATAGTCAACCTTTGCGCCGTCATCAACAGCAGCCACAGAGGTGCGCTCTGCAACAGGACGCTTTGACAGATCGATGCCTTGGGCAGCGCGAACAGCAGCGTCCACTTTTTCCATGCGCTTGGCAACGCCATCAAGGCGATCATGCTCAACCATCATGGCATCAAATTCGCGCTCGATTTCAGCAGCGCGGGCTTCGTTGGTTTTGTCGGTAGCTTCCGACAACTTAGAACGGGCCTCTGTGGCGATTTGCGCCATTTGCTCCCGCAAGGTCTTTAGATCAGCCATTATGGCCTCCTACAATGTGCCTTGCCCAAGGGCTGGGGATTGGGCCAACAGCGGGAGTCCGCCGTTATGCGTCAGCCACGAAATCCTTGCGTTCCCATGCTTGGCAAACGCGAAGATTGTGACAGATAAAATCTAGCTTTTCGCACCATCCGCGACCGCCGCCGTCCATGTCAAATGGTGTCAAAGGAATATCTTCCATCGACTTAATCATTTTTGGCGTGTTGTTGAAATAGAAACAGTTGGCACAGAGTTGACGGCGGGCTTCTGCTTCGTTGATGCTCCAAACATCAGCCATCTTTGCCCAATATTCAGGGTTTGCGGCTGGATCAGACGATGCAACTTCTGGCCCAAGGTTCCAATTCTCAACAGCGTTCTGCATATTAATTGCATTCATGCTGCCAGAACCAATATCAGGTTCTTGAGGGATAGGCAAAAGATACTCATTGCGAATATCAATTCCAGCGGCCTTGGCTTTCATACGCATACGGCGAACAGCCTGAGATTTAACCTGTTCTTCGCGGTGCTTTTCCAACGACCGCAGGGCGATTTCAGTGCCATCATAGGCTGGCGTTGTAACGATGCTGACATCGAACAACTGCGCCTCTTGGATCATGCGCTTCGGCATCTTTGAGTTGTCATCCCACTTCTGACGCACAGGCCGAAATGCAAATGACATTTTGTCTAAATCACCGCGCTTCATTTTCGGCACGATGCTGCGAACATCAGGGTCAGTCTGATCAAGCATGGCTTCCATATATAGCCCGCGTTCATCTTCAACCAAAGTCAAAGTGCCAGAGCGTGTGCGGGCCAGTGGCAAGCCTTCATGGTTAATCAAGAAAACCACATCGTCACGACCGATGGCATTGGTAAATGCACCGCGCATGATTACTTCAGTGAACATTCCACCGATGTTTGTTTCTTCGTTAAACACTGCGGCATAGCCAGCAACGCGAATTTCGCCATCTTGACCCTCACGGATTTCGACAGGAACACCATGGCGGATTTCTTTTTCAGACATATCTGACCCCGTTTGATTTCCTGATTGTAGCACATTACGGCTGGTGTCGTCTATTGGCACGGCATCTTCAAACAATATGGGTTCAAAGCCATTATCTTTCAGCCACTTCTTGGCCTGTGCTGGTGTAAACTTAGACGCATCAAAGCGAATTGCTTGCACCACAAGCGGATCATTTCCCTTGATCCCATAAATGAAATCAATGCCATCGCCACCTTGATCGTTCACGCGACTGAATTTATCAAACTCGCTTGGATCAACCAAACGCGCAGCGTGTTCATTTGGATACGGCATTTGGCATCCCTATAGGCTGCGATCCAAGCGGAACAGTCGCGCCTTGGATCAGAAGATCAGTCGCTCCCTTTGCAGGAAGATTTTCAATAGCGCGGATCTCGTCAGGTGTGCGGATGGCATTCTGAATTGACACCGCATAGGCTTCCATGCGTGATTTTAAATCACCGCGCAGCAAGCCATCTACGTTAAATTCAACGTAGAAATCGGATCCGCGACCGAAAAATTTCAAATTCATTTCTTGCTCGAACTGTTCTACCCAGCGTTTTACAGTGTGCTTTACGAAATGAAGGTCTTGCTGTTCGGTATTGCTAAACGTGCCGTGTGTTAGGTCTTGCAGGAATACAGGCGGCAACGAATAGATGCGGGCGATCTGTTCAATGCTAAACCGCTGCAATTCCAGAAGTTGCATATTCTCAGGCGACAGACCAATGGTCTTCAACTCATGGCCCAACGGCAGGGCCATAATCGGGCGGCCTTCCTTAGCCAGCTTCAAGGTTGTTGCAGCCACATCTTCTGATGCCCGATTAGCTGCCGCGCCAGAAGCAAACGGACCTTGCAGCACAGCAGGGGGAATGCCGCCAGATTGGAACGCCTTCGATCCGTAGCGGCTGGCAGCGATAGCCATGCCGATGGCATCTTTGTTCTGCGAGATTGGCCCACGCGAGTCTGTCAGGTTTGCTTTAAGCATAAATGGCAGATCAAGAATTTCGGTCGATTCATAAACGCGCGAACTAGCGCGAAAGATTTTCCGCCCATCAATCAGCCGTTCAACTCGCACTTTGGTAGGGTCAAGCGGGTATAGATTTACAATTTCACCGCTGTTGTTGCGCTCAATGTAGGTAACAGCCCGACCGCCCGTTAGCGTCTGTTCAAACGAGTACTTACGCCATTCAAAGCTAGACATATCGTCGTTGATGGCATCGTGGAGAATGGTTGATAGGCCAATCTCAGCCTTTTCACGACCACCATTAGGCATCTTTTGGTAAATTTGCAGCGGCAAACCAGCGATTGTGCCTGAGATAAAATTAACAGCAGCCCACACCGCAGGAACACCAAGTGCCGTGTCGACGTTTACAGTGACGCCAGAAGATGCGTAAAGGTCGCCCCAGCCCATAATTTGTAAAAAATCATTCGCGGAAACAGTCGCGGTTGGGTTTTCCAGATTGCGTTTTTCCGTTTTACGGAACCGATCAAAGAGTGCCATCTGTCCCAATCCATAATGGATGTTTAAAAAAACATATCACATCACGTGCCCAGTGTAAATGTCGGGTCATCCCAAGGTGACGCTGGCGGCTTCATCCCTTCTCCAATCATTGCAGCGCCAATGGCCATAGTCGCAGCTAAAGCAATGTCGATGCGACCTGTTGCCCGTTGCTTTTCAAAACGACGAAGGCCCGCAGGGCTGGTGAAGAAGCAAGCAGACGCGACCGCTGATCTAAGCGCAGGGTTTACCTCAATTCTAATGCGATTTTCCAAAATCAAATCTTCAAATTGATTCACCGATTGAGGCATCCAAAGCGGCGTGTCTTTCCTTTGGTTTGTTCCTTGCGGGTGTTCCATCAAAGGCAACACTCCACCGATTTCGTCTAATGCATTTTCAAAGGTTTTAATCAGCCATCGGTCGTAAGAAACTGCCTGAATGTCAAACTTTGATGCGGTGTCTACCATGTCATAAGCAATGTGGTCATACCGAATGACATTGCCTTGTCGTGCAATCAGCCATCCATCTCGCACCCAAACACCATATGGTGCTTTATCCATAAACTCACGTTGTTGGATTGTATCTGCGGGAGTGTATCCACGCGCAAACAAGGCAAATTTAGGCCTTCCGTCTTCTGTCTGACCATCAGGAAACACATATGCGACACCAGTAATGTCCTTAGTCGCAGAAAGGTCCAAACCTATAAAGCAAGGCTTTCCAAAAAAATCATCCATAGTCATTTGCGGATCTTCACACGCTTCCCATGCTTTTCTGCTGATCCATGCTGCCTCGGCATCAGTCCATACGCAAAAATGCAACCTAAGAATGCCATTCATCTTTGCTGGGATAACTTTAGCCTGATCAACAACGCCTTGCAGATAGCTTTCCTTGATAATCACTCCAAGAAGTGGGTTAACTTTTATCCAGCAAGATGGATCATTAAGCGGGTCATCTCCTTCATCAAGCGCGCAGACATATGGAAAAGTAGTATCATCTTCTACATCACCCGCCGAGACAGCACAGGCGTGTGCGTGTTCTTCCCAGCAAACGCTGTTGCGATCTGATCCGCTATTGGTAATCATAAGCATTAAGGGCTGGTTGCGAAACTTAAAGCCTCTCTCTAGCATTTCCATTATGCCGCGATCTGGGTGTTCATGGACTTCATCGCACAAAGCAAAATGCGGACGCGGACCAGATCCGCTTTTGCCACTGTCACGACTGATCGGGCGAAAGAATGATCCAGTGCTAATGTAAGCAAGGTTCCACACAGGGTTGACGCCAGAAGGAGTTATGCGCTTTTCCAAAGCTGGTGATTGACGCACCATCTTCACAGCATCTTGAAACAAAATCATTGCCTGATCTTTTTTTGCAGCCGCAGCATAAATCTGTGCCCCAGCTTCTCCGTCAGCCATCAATCCATATAGACCAATGCCACCAGCAAGCGGTGATTTCCCGTTACCTTTTCCCATTTCAATGTAGCAACGACGAAAGCGACGAAATCCATCAGGCTTTTTCCACCCAAAGATTGATCCGACGATGAATGCTTGACTGATGTGCAAATGAAACGGCACACCTTCAAACTGTCCTTCACTAAGTTTCAGGACATTATGGAAAAATCCAATAGCGCGATCAGCTGCAGCTTCGTCAAAATAAATGTCTTTGCGCTTTAGATCAGCCAGATGTCTACGGCATTGATTGCGAACGTGCGGGCCAGCCGAGATTTCACCAGCTAAAACTTGTTCTGCATATTGATGGACGATGTAAGTCATGTGAAATACTGCGCTGTCGGATCATTGTCTTGAGCCCTATCAGCCTCAATACCAAGCCGCACACGGCTTGATGGTGTCAGCCCATACTCTGCCGCATACTTCATAGCGTCTCTCATGGCAGTGTTTGCTGTTCCAACCATAGGGTTCTGAATAATATTGCCGTTGCTAGTCTTAATGATCAAACCACCACTAGCAGGGTTTGCTTTTGCCATTTGCTGGATTGCTTCCTCTGCTTTGCGCCAACGTCCATACGCCTGACAATACATTGCCAGCCCACGCCCATCTATCTCAGTTAAGACACCGCAGCGAAACAAAGCGCCGCAAATGTGATGCCATTCTTCCAGTGCATATTCATCAAGATGGTCTGGCGCCTGTGGAATGTCTGGCATTACCATGACAGGCTTTGGTTCGTTTCGCACACGACTTCTTGCGCGATCTTGATCGGTCACAATTTTTAAAGCAGTTGGCTTTGGTTTACGCCCTCTAGTCATGTTTTTTTCTTAAACTTTTCATCAACAATCTTTGGAACTGCATAAGTCCAATTGATCTTGTGATGTAGTCTTTTGTGCGCTGTGCCCATCAACTTAATCTTGCAGCAGCTAGGCTCTGCCATAACGCTGTAAAAAGACTTCACATATGTGCCAAATGCCTTATAGGCCTCGGTGTTGCCGCCAGAGTTCGATTGTGTTTGCATTTGCACCAACATGATGTTGGCTATCTGGAAAAATATTTTCCCTACTTTTCCCTGCGTAAGATAAGTGTTCACATCGTCATTCATGCGACCGATAAAGATACAATCTTCAGAAGGGTCTTGGTTAACCTTAAAGACAAAACTATTCATAGCTTTGCGTTTGTATTGGATGTTGCTAAATGATCTCGCTCCACCAATATGATCTCCACCTTGGCTCATCGCAATAGTAGTGACTTTTGTGTGTTCTAGACAATCAATGAACGCCTCAAACACCTTGTTTATTTGTTTAATTGGCTTTGCTCGTAGCGTTGGGCCTTCAATAAAACGATGGACCATACTTGGGTAATCGTCTTCATACTCAAAGAAATGATCAAGACCTAGCGACCTTGCTATGTCGTAGCAAGCATTGCGCGCATAGACAATTACCTTGTTGCCTTTGAAGTTATCCATGATGTCAAACTTCTTTTCGTAGTCTTTTTTGCTAAAAACAACCACCTCATCCTTGTATTTTTCTTGATACTTAGACAAGGTTTTGTCTTCATCGTCACAGATCAGGTAAATTTTGCCTGTGTACCCAGACCGACGCAAAGTGCGGTAAGTCATTACCTTGTCTGGTCTTCCATGCGTCAAAATAAAAACTGCGTAGTTATGTGTTTCCATTTTTGATCCTCGTGCTGCTGTAATTGTGTTTGCGCTTTAGATAGACGATTTCTTTGCCTAAAGTTTCAATGCTAGATTTCATTTCCCATTCATCTGAGCGATGATCTTCCCCTAAAAAGTAAACATCATACTCTAGAGAGAAAAACATGTTCGCATCTCTAGTCGAATCTTCATAAGGAATCACCTCATCGACCCATTTGACCGCCCGCAACTGCATATATCGTTCATATATAGACTGAATGGGGTTTTTGTATGTTGGCTTGCAATGCAAACCGACGATAAGTAGGTCGCAATGTTTTTTTGCCTCCTCTAAGGCTAGCACATGGCCTGAATGCAGAATGTCTGCAACCATTGGGAAGAACCCGATTTTCATGTTGTTTCCTTTTGATGCTGATGATTCGATTGTGTATGGCTTGCAGTTTTTGATGTGCAGATCGTAATAGGCCTTATGGATAGCCTTTTTTGGTTGGTCTAGGGCAAACATAAACATCTTTATTGTGCCGCTATGTGCAACAATAAGAATTTGCTTTCCAGAGTGTTTGCTTTCTATGTCGCTAACAAAGGATTTAACTCTATCCAGAAAAGCTAACTTGCTTTCTACCTTATATTTTTTTAAAAAGCTGGGGTCTTCATCTTTAAGCAGCTTTTCACTGTTAAGATGTTTCCCTTCTAGTAAGCCCTTGTTTAGTTCCATAAGCCTAGGGTCACAAACCATCTTTGTATGGCGATGGTGTCTTAGAATTTTGTTAGCTGTAGCTTTAGCACGTTGCAGTGGAGAGCAATAACAATAGTCAAAATGCTCTTCCTTAAGTTCATTAGAAACTGCATATGCCTGTTTGATTCCCGTCTCGTTCAGTGGGATGTCATACTGGCCGTGCATAATTCCATTTTTGTTCCAGTATGTTTGACCGTGCCGAACAAGAACGTATTTATTCTTCGTCATTAAGATCGTCCATTTGTGCAGTTAAAAGAACAAACCCATTTTTAATTGCCTGATCGTAATCGACAATCACAAGGGCACTTTGTTCCATAAGTTCCTGACATTCTTTAGACGAGTGTGCATAAAAGTTAGCAATTTTTTCATAGTTAAAGACAGTGTGGCGACACGCTGCTGACATTAAAAATTGCTTTTCCTTTTCTTTCAAACTACTTTGTTGGATTACGCTAACTAACTCAGTAGTTTTTTTGTCATCATACAAATCTTCCAGCAATGGCTTTTCACCTGATGGCTCATAGGTTGGAACATCTACTTTTTGACTATATTCGGTACTTTCTTCCTTTGGCTTGTCAAAAAGTTCTGAAAGTTCTCCAGCGTCAAAACCAGTTAGGCCTAGATCAAATCCCATGTCTCTTAGGTCTTTGAACTCGACCGCAAGCATATCATTGTCCCAACCAGCGTTTAGAGCCAGCTTGTTGTCCGCTATGACATAGGCTTTCTTCTGAGCATCGGTCCAACCAATAGCCGTCATAGTTGGCACTTCATCTAGGCCAAGCTTTTGTGCGGCAAGCAACCGACCATGCCCAGCTATGATCTGACCATCCGCATCTACCAAGATAGGAGTAGTGAAGCCCCATTCTTTAATGGATGCCGCGATCTGACCTATCTGCTCTTTGCTGTGCGTTCTACTGTTTCGGGCATATGGAACAAGCGCAGACACCTTGCGGCGTGTTACATTGTCGGCGGGCCATTGCTGTTCGGTCATGTTTTGCTCCAGTTTCACCAACTGAAAGCAGATTTGACCCCCGTTGTCAATTTTGGCTTTGTCAAAAGACTTA
>Ga0209596_1002334_pt1 | contig 15693 bp, 14 predicted proteins | sample M_130807_MF_Meta_FD_187314 | JGI IMG/M metagenome (GOLD analysis project Ga0209596, IMG submission 187314) | Freshwater microbial communities from Lake Montjoie, Canada to study carbon cycling - M_130807_MF_MetaG (SPAdes) (version 2) | ecosystem: Environmental > Aquatic > Freshwater > Lake... | reverse complement strand
TGCCCGTGGTAGAAGGTGCGCGGGCCTAGGTCGTCGCCAAGGAATGCAGAGTAGACGCGCTCATTCGCAACTGTTGCTGCCATCGCCAGGTACCCGCCGGTGATTCCCTTGCCGATTACTAGGAGATCCGGAGTGAGCCCGCACTGCTCAGATGCGAAGAGAGTGCCGGTGCGCCCAAAACCGGTTGCGACTTCATCACAGATGAGGAGCACATCGTTGTCGCGGCAGGCAATACCTAACTTTACGAACTCCTCGGCTGGAAGCATCTCCATGCCAGCGGCACCCTGCACGAGTGGCTCAATAACAACTGCAGCCAGACTCGCGCAATTCTCTACGATCATCTCAATGGCAACGTCAATGGCATTAGGAGTGTCGAAGCCTGGTGCGCGCATTACTGGGAACCGGAGCGGGTCAAAAATGTCGGTTCCAAAACCACCGGCGCCGATACTCAAACTGCCGATCGTGTCTCCGTGGTACGCGCCCCCAAATGCAAGATAGGTATTGCGCCCTTTGACCCCAATATTTGTCCAGTATTGAAAAGCGATTTTTAGGGCCTGCTCTATTGCGGCGGCGCCATCCGATGCGAAGAGAAAATGCGGAGCCTCCACAGGTACGCGAAGCGCTAATGCCTCAGCAAACTCAATGACTACTCTGTTGCCGTTTCCGAGAAGAGTGCTGTGGGCGACGCGATCAAGCTGGTCGCGTGCAGCGGCATCGAGTTCCGGGACGCGATGCCCAAGAGTGGTTACCCAAAGAGAGGAGATGGCATCGAGGTAACGATTCCCATCAACGTCGATGACCTCCCGACCCTCTGCCCTCTCGACAATTACGGGAGAGTTATCCGGGTACGCGGCCATTTGGGTAAAGCCATGCCACACAACCGAAGCGTCGCGTGCAATCCAATCCCCCTGATCTGTCATTCCTACGATGCTACGAGGTAACCCCGGTAGTAGTTAGCCCCCAGAGACCGTTGAGCAGAACTCAGCGAACTGATCTAGGTACCGGTCGATGTCAGACTCCGTGTGCTGCACAGAGATAGTCCACTGCTCCTCATCGCCCGGGGTCATGAATAGCCCTCGATTGACAGCCCATGGGTATGAGGCTTCGTAGAGGCTCGTATCGGTCTCGAGGAAATCTCGGTAGTTAGTTAGAGGCTCTGGGCGGTAGGAGACGCAGCCCTTGGCTCCTAGGTCCACAGCGTGACCGGGGATCCCGTTCTCTTGGAGTGCCTGTGCGCATCCGCTAGCAAGGCGCGACCCGAGTGCGTCTAGGTATGTGTATGCCTCACGCGTCATTACCTTGGAGAGTGTTGCTATTCCCGCTGCGGCTACTAATGGGTTTCCGTTGAAGGTTCCCTGCTGAGCCGCGCCTCGAGTGATGGAGTCCATGACGTCTGCACGCCCTCCGAAGGCTGCCCCTGGAGTACATCCGCAGATGGCCTTAGCCCAGCATGCAAGGTCGGGGACAACTCCGTAACGCTCGACTGCCCCGCCGTAAGCAACGGTAGCGCCGCTCTTGACTTCGTCGAAGATTAGAAGAGCACCGTGCTTATGAAGTAGGTCTTTGAGGGCCTGCAGATACCCGGGCGCAGGTTGGCAGATTCCAATATTCATCATCACCGGCTCAAGGATCAGGCACGCAATGCGATCTCCCTGGTCGTCGAGGAGCTTCGAGAGAACGGTGAGGTCGTTGAAGGGCACGACGTGTGTGTGCTCGGCAATTGAGTGCGGAATTCCGAGCGACATAGGAGTGGAGTGAGGAGCATCGCGCCCGCCCATCATGTCGGCGTTCGGTACGACCGAGAACATCACCGGATCGTGGTGGCCGTGATAGGAGCCTTCGATCTTGACTATGTGATCGCGCCCGGTCGCCGCTCGCGCAATGCGGATAGCACCCATAGTTGCCTCGGTGCCTGAGTTAGCAAAGCGCAGGGACTCGCATGAGAAACGCTCGCAGAGCAGCTCGGCAAACTCAACAGTGGCTTTAGTTGGGGCTGCGAAGTGAGTTCCGTTGCGCGCCGCGTGCTCAATCGCCTCTGCCACTACTGGGTGGGCATGCCCGACGATCATCGCGCCGAAGCCGTTGTGGAAGTCGAGGTACTCCCGTCCGTCAACGTCCCATACGTGGCTTCCCTTGCCGCGCTCCAAATAAATAGGGTACGGCTCGCCCGCTTGGAAAGAAGATCCGACTCCCTGCGGCAGCGACTTGAGTGCCCGCTCGTAAAGAGCTTTTGATTTCGGTGTTGCAGCAACGAGCTTTGCGAACTCATCGGATGCGAGTGTTGATGCGTTGATTCGGCTGCCGTTATCCACGGCTATCAGCTCCTGTATTGGTAAATTTGTTGAGTAATTACTCTTTGTTTAATGCTTAATCATTACGTGCTTTAACTCTGTGTAGTGCTCTATTGCATAGATAGACATGTCATTGCCATAACCCGATTGCTTGAAGCCCCCATGAGGCATCTCCGAGACAATCGGTATGTGGTCGTTAACCCACACACAGCCAAATTGAAGGGCGGCACTCATTCTCATAGCGCGCCCAACGTCGCTAGTCCAGACACTTGCGGAGAGCCCATAATCAATATCGTTGGCCCAAGCGAGGGCGTTTGCCTCGTCGGTAAAGCGCTGCACCGATACAACGGGTCCAAATACTTCGCGCTGCACAATCTCGCTGTCTTGAGCAGGTCCGGCAATAACCGACGGAGAGTAGAAGAAGCCGGGGCGATCAATTGATGAACCACCGATGGTTAGTTCAGCACCTGCCTCGACCGCCCGTGCAACCATCCCCTCAACCCTTGCAAGTTGATTCGCAGAGATGACTGGGCCCATACCTGTTGCTTCGTCGAAGGGGTCTCCTGTAGAGATGCCAGCAACCGCGTCGGTTAAACCTGATACGAAGTCGTCATAAATTCCTGGCCCCGCCAAGATGCGGCAGGGTGCAGTGCAGTCTTGACCAGAGTTGTAATAAGACATCTCGACTAAGCAGGCAATCGCTGCCTCAATATCTGCATCGTCAAAAATAATTACCGGAGCCTTGCCGCCTAGTTCTAAATGAACACGCTTGAGAGTCTCGGCTGCGGTGCGCGCAATTACTTTGCCGGTCTCAACGCTCCCAGTAAGCGAGACCATTGCGACCTTGGGGTGGCGAACAAGTGCATCGCCCGCCGTGCGGCCTTGGCCAGTGACAACGTTCAAGACCCCAGGGGGGAGAATGTCAGCCGTAATCTCAGCGAGGCGTAGCGCGCTGAATGGCGTGAGCTCGGATGGTTTCAGGACAATCGTGTTGCCAGCAGCAAGTGCCGGGCCGAGTTTCCAAGTAGCCATGTTGAGCGGGTAGTTCCACGGGGCAATGCCGCCGATAACACCGAGTGGATCGCGACGCAGGTATGAGGTGTGCTCCTCTAGATACTCGCCGCCGGCTCGCCCCTCCAAGAAGCGCGCGCCGCCGGCGAAGAATCTCCAGTTATCGAGAGTGAGATCCATCTCAAACTCGATCATCGAGGCCGGCTTCCCACAGTTCTCCATCTCTATGCGCTTGAGATTCTCGAGGTCAGCCTCAATAGCGTCCGCGACCTTGTGGAGGATCTCGCTACGCCCCCTTGGCGTCATTCGCCCCCAAGACTCAAAAGCATTTGCTGCTGCGGTGACCGCGGCATCCACATCGGCGACTCCGCTCGAGGGGACTGACCCGATCGCCTCTCCGGTAGCGGGGTTAATTACAGCATCGGTGGCACCGTCAATGGAGTCTCTCCACTCGCCATTTATAAAGTTCGTATTCGGCACCTAAATCTCCTGCTCTACTCGGTATGTTTTCTGGGGCTGCTCTGCGGCTTTCGCTTGAAGGTATCTGGTAGTACACCTCTAACCGTAGTGGCCAAATGGGGGGATAGGGCAGGGGCAAAGAGCATGTATTGAATTTCCTTGAGGAGATTTGGTGCAGACCAACTCCCCTCGCCCTAATCTGCTTGACTTGAGCGTATAGGTGAGGCAAACAAAGTAAAGCCACACTTTTAACAGGAGGCGTGAGACTGAGCATCGAGGCGTTGAACGATCCTAAGGACCTTTCGGGTTCAGAGAATACGGTCTCAGATAATACGGTCATTGAGATCTCCCACGTCTCAAAGCAATTTGGCGACTTCAAAGCCGTAGATGATGCCAACTTCGGAATACGTCAAGGAGAGTTCTTCTCAATGCTGGGCCCCTCTGGCTGCGGCAAGACCACAACCCTTCGGATGATCGCAGGTTTTGAGCAACCAACTAGTGGTGAGGTTCGCCTCGACGGCAGAGATGTCTCAAAGGTGCCGCCCTATAAGCGCAATGTGAATACGGTTTTCCAGAACTATGCGCTCTTCCCGCACATGACGGTATTCGACAACATTGCATTTGGTCCGCGATCCACCAAGGCCCCAAAAGGTGAGATTGCTGGTCGGGTTAAAGAGATGCTTGAGATAGTCCACCTCGCAGATTTTGCAGAGCGCCGGCCAACACAACTCTCAGGTGGCCAGCAGCAGCGTGTCGCATTGGCCCGAGCATTGGTCAATTACCCGAGCGCCCTTCTGCTCGATGAGCCTCTTGGAGCGCTCGACCTGAAGCTGAGGCAGACGATGCAGCTCGAGCTAAAGCGCATTCAACGCGAGGTTGGTATCACCTTTGTTTTCGTGACCCATGATCAAGAAGAGGCCCTAACGATGAGCGATCGCATCGCAGTTATGAATGCCGGGCGCGTTGAGCAGATAGGTACCCCCGAGGAGATATACCACCAGCCGGCCACTGTATTTGTTGCTGGGTTTATAGGCGTAGCCAATCTCATCCCCGCGGCTGTGGTTGCAGTAACAGGCGATCTCGCTACGGTGGATGCATCAGGGCATCGCTTCGGCGTCCCTGTTACTGACGAAAGCATCAGGCCCGCTGACTCCGCAGTTGTAATGGTGCGCCCTGAAAGGCTACATATCTCTATAGATCGACCAACCGGCGATCTAGCGGCTGTCGAGGCAACCGTCGAGGAGCTTGTATTCCAGGGTCCAGTGCTACGCGCCAGTCTTCGTACCGCTGCAGGGACTGAGTTAGTTGCCCATATCGGGCCCGAGGATGCTCTTCCGATGCTGCGCCCGGGTGACCGGCTCTGGGCTTCGTGGGGCCTTGACGCTGCTTGCTTGCTTCGTAGCCCCGATACCACTGCAGAGACAGCGCTTGTCTCCTAGTGTTCTAGCCGTATACCTGTAACTCTCTAAAACCTGAAGATTCTTGAACACCAGACAAGGAGCGCGACCATGGCCCGTCAAAACCTAAGCCGGAGACAGTTTCTTACACGCACTGGTTTAGCAGTCGGTGGCGTTGCGATTGCGCCGTCGCTGCTTGCAGCATGCGGGGGCGGTAGTAGTGACGGAGACAAGAACGCTGTCTCAATCTCCAACTGGACCGGCTATATGGGTAAGGGAGATATTGCGGCCTTCAAGAAAGCCACCGGGATTGGCGTCACGTATACCGAGGACATAAACGACAACAACGAGTACTTCGCGAAGATTCAGCCAAACCTTCAGAAGGGCAAGAGCATCGGCCGAGATGGTTTTGTCTTGACGGACTGGATGGCAAACCGAATCATCAATGAAGTGAAGTGGGCACAGCCGTTCGTTGAATCAAAGATTCCGAATAAGGCGAACCTCTTGCCAGCCCTCGCCTCGCCGGCGTTCGATCCGCAGCGCAAATTTAGTCTTCCTTGGACAAGTGGGATGACTGGTATTGCGTACAACATCGCCCTAACAGGCAAAGAGATCAAGACGATTGATGACTTTATTGCTGTCAGCGGGCCCACTTCGGTCTTGAGTGAGATGCGCGACACGGTTGGGTTGTTCATGCTCGCAGACGGCAAAGACCTAACTAAGCCGACGTACGAGAGTGCAGGGCCGGCGTTCGACCGTCTAGAGAAGGCAATCTCCGATGGGGCGATAACAAGTTTCAATGGCAATGACTACGTCGCTGATCTCGGTACCGGAAACCTGGCCGCCGCGTTTGCCTGGTCGGGGGATGTAGCCCAGATCACTCGAGATAACCCAGATGTAAGGTTCGTAATTCCAGAGAGCGGCGGCACGCTTTGGTCAGATAACTTCATGATCCCGATCTCTAGCGAGAAACCAGATCTAGCCTCAGAGTGGATCAACTTCTTCTATGACCCAGTAAACGCAGCTCGACTTACTTCATTTATCCAGTACATCTCGCCGGTTCAGGGCACTGCTGATGAGTTGATAAAACTCGGTGGAGATGCGGCGAAACTTGTTGACGATCCCCTAGTAAACCCGACACCAGAATCACTCGCGACACTCTCGATATTTGGGCCGCTTAATGAGGCAGAGGAGATCCTCTTCGACGAGCGCTTTGCAGAGATTCAGGGCGCGGGTTGATCAAGGGGCCCACGGGCCGAGGTGAAGACAAGTCGCTAGTTAGCCGCCGTGGGTTTCTCGCCGGGGCAGGTGTGATAGCCGGAGGAGCTCTTGCTGGCTCTGCTTTCCTGACGGCATGCGCGGATGCGAGTAAGCAAGCAACAGGAGCCCTTCAGATCTCAAACTGGACTGGCTACATTGACCCTAAAAGCGTCGCAGTATTTGAGAAGCAGACCGGCATCGGGGTCGAGTACTCAGAGGATATAAACGACAACAACGAATGGTTTGCTAAGAACCAGCTTGTGCTCGCCAAGGGCGACTGGATCGGCAGAGACGCAGTAGTGCTCGATGATTGGATAGCGAATCGCTTGATCAATCGCCTTAAGTGGGCTGAACCGTTCGCACCGGGGGTGCTTAAAAATAAGGCAAATCTCCTACCGGAGTTATCCAATCCGGCCCATGACCCAGGACGCAGATTTAGCCTTCCATGGGCGGTAGGCCTAACAGGGATCGCCTACAACCGCTCCGTTACAAAACGAGATATCAAAAGCCTCGATGATTTTCTCGCGCTCGATTCTCCAACTGCCGTTCTAAGTGAGATGCGTGACACAGTTGGCCTCATGATGCGCGCTGAAAGGGCTGATGTGACTCAACCGACAGCAGCAAGCGCTGAGTCTGCCTTTGCTCTACTTGAGAAGTCAGTCGCCGATGGAGCAATTGATGCGTTTACAGGTAACGACTATGTGAGCGACTTAGCTACAGGCAATCTTGGAGCTGCATTCGCTTGGTCAGGTGACGTTGCGCAGATCACTCGCGATAATCCAGACGTGCGCTTTGTGATACCTGATAGCGGCGGGCTCATCTGGTCCGACAACTTCGTGATTCCTAAAGGCGCAGAGCATCGAGTCAATGCCACTAAGTGGATTGACTTTTTCTATGACCCCATCAACGCCGCACGCCTCACGGCATATGTGCAGTACATCTCGCCTGTCGTGGGGGTGGCCGATGAACTTGCGAAAATGGGCGGCAAGGCTGCTCGCCTAATCAATGATCCGCTCGTGGTTCCTACTCCGAGCATGCTCGACTCCGTTGCCAATTTTGGGATCCTGAACTCGGGTGACGCGGACGCAATGGATAAGCGATTCTCTGAGCTTCAGGGTGCGGCATGAGCTCAAAGATTGAGCGCGATGCTCACGGGCGCAAGCAGGCAAGATATGCGCCTTGGCTCTTGCTGGTTCCAGGATTGTTGTGGCTTATTTGGTTCTTCTATCTACCGCTCTATTCGCTCTTTAGAATGTCGCTCTCGACCAAGCCGAGCCGCTTCGCTGTTCCTGAGTTCGGTTGGGCCTGGAGTAATTACAGTCAGGCCTTCTCGCAGTACGGCGCGCAGTTTCAGCGTTCATTTACCTACGCTCTAGCGGCAACCATTGTGGCTCTGCTTATTGCGTACCCAATCGCGTATGTAATCGCATTTCGCGGAGGACGATATAGAAACGTGCTTCTGGGATTGGTAGTCGTTCCATTCTTTACGAACTTCTTAATTCGTACGCTCGCATGGAAGACGATCCTCGGGAATCAAGGGCCACTTATAAATTTGCTTCAAACAATCGGGGTACTAGGCCCCAATGAGACCTTGCTCCGGACTCCTTTAGCTGTAATAGGTGGCCTTACCTATAACTTCTTGCCATTCATGGTGTTGCCCATCTATGTATCTCTTGAAAAAATTGATCCGCGCTTGTTGGACGCTGCTCGAGATCTCTACTCGAACACCTGGCGAGGATTTCGTAAGATCATCATCCCCCTCTCACTCCCGGGAGTCTTCGCTGGGAGTCTTCTGGTATTCATTCCGGCTGCCGGCGATTTCGTAAACTCCTACTACCTAGGTAACGCCAAGACAACAATGATCGGTAACGTTGTTCAGGACCAATTCTTGGTGCAGAACAACTACCCAATAGCCGCAGCGCTCTCTTTTGTATTTATTGCGATAGTTATGGTGGTTGTTGCGATTTACTCGCGACTCCTCGGGACAGAGGAGATCGCGTGAGCGCAGTCGTAGGCGGAGCAAAGAAGCCGCGCGAGCAGTACGGCACAGTCACCTCACCAGCAGGGAGACTTGGCCGTTTCATAATCAACCTCTTCGCTGCCGGTGGGCTCCTTTATCTGTTCCTTCCAATCTTTGTCATCGTTGCGTTCTCGTTTAACCAGCCAGTCGGGCGCTTCAATGCTGTCTGGAACAGATTTACGTTCGACAACTGGCTGCACCCATTCGCCGATCAGGCTCTTGTCGATGCTCTGCTACTAAGTCTGAAAGTCGCGCTCATCTCTACTGTGGTGGCAACCGTGATTGGGACCTTCATGGCGATTGGATTGGTGCGCTATCGCTTCAGGGGTGGCGGAGCCGTCAACTTCCTCTTGGTGCTCCCGCTAACCGCTCCAGAGATCGTCCTCGGTGCGTCGCTACTCACACTCTTTCTGGCCCCAACGATGCTGCTATTTAATATTTCGTTCTCACTTGGTTTCGCGACGATTGTTATTGCCCACATCATGTTTCTCGTGAGTTACGTAGCCCTAACTGTGCGGGCGCGTCTGCGTGGGTTCGACTGGACTCTCGAGGATGCAGCGATGGATCTTGGAGCCAACCCGACGCGCACATTCTGGAGGGTCACCCTTCCACTAATCACGCCGGGCATCCTTGCCGCAGCGCTGCTCTCGTTCGCGCTCTCCATAGACGACTTCATAATCACTTATTTTGTATCAGGGCCGAGCACAACAACATTCCCCGTGCGCATCTTTGGGCAGTCGCGTACCGCAACACCGCCTCAGATCAATGTGCTGTCGACAATGATTCTTCTAGTGAGCATCTCGATACTTGCGATCGGCACGCTCGTGAGCGCTCGCCGCACGAAGCGCGATACCGCCTAGTCCGAATATCTATTTGTCGGGTCTTACTTATTTGTTGGGAACCCAAGATCAGTACCGCGTGTGGAGGGGTCGGCCCAGCGAGTAGTGACGACCTTGCCGCGTGTATAGAAGTGCACACCCTCGGTGCCGTGCACATGAGTATCACCGAAGAGGCTGTGGCCCCACCCACCGAATGAGTAATACGCAACTGGTACAGGGATTGGAACATTGATCCCGACCATCCCAGCATCTACCTCATTTGCGAATCTGCGTGCTGCGCCACCATCACGAGTAAAAATCGCGACTCCATTGCCATAGGGATTCTCCGCTACTAACGAGACGGCCTGCTCATATGTATCCACGCGTACAACACATAGGACCGGCCCGAATATCTCGTCTGTGTAGACGCTCATTGCAGTAGTGACATGGTCGATGAGGGTAGGCCCAACCCAGAATCCGCCTTCGTTCCCTGCTACCTCAACTCCTCGACCATCGACAACGATTGTGGCGCCAGAATTTTCTCCTGCGTCGATGTAGTCGCGCACGCGGTCACGGTGTGCTCCGGTGACTACCGGCCCCATCTCGGAGGTCGGGTCGAGGCTCGGCCCTACGTTAATAACTCGGGTCCGCTCAGCGATCATGCTCACCAATTCATCTGCAACTCCGCCGACAGCGACAACTACGGAGATGGCCATGCAGCGCTCTCCAGCAGATCCATAACCTGCGTTAACTGCTGCGTCTGCTGCGGTCTCAAGGTCTGCATCTGGGAGCACGATCATGTGGTTCTTAGCGCCACCGAGGGCCTGAACGCGCTTGCCATGCTTCGTGCCTGTTTCGTATACGTAGCGTGCAATTGGAGTCGAGCCGACAAATGAAATTGCTTTTACACTCGGGTGCTCAAGGAGCGCATCTACTGCGACCTTGTCGCCCTGTATGACATTGAAGACTCCACCGGGGAGTCCAGCATCTCTCCAGATCTCTGCAATTCGAATTGATGCTGATGGGTCGCGTTCGCTCGGCTTCAGGATGAAGGCATTTCCACATGCGATTGCAATCGGGAACATCCACATTGGGACCATTGCCGGAAAATTAAAGGGAGTGATACCTGCGACTACTCCAAGGGGTTGGCGCATGGAGTGGACATCTGTCTCAGTTGAGACGCTCTCCGAATGGGAGCCTTTGAGAAGGTGGGGGATGCCGCAGGCAAACTCGATTACCTCAATGCCGCGCGCAACCTCTCCACGCGCATCGCTTAGAACTTTGCCGTGCTCAGAGGAGATGATGTGCGCAAGGTCGTCTGCAGCCGCCTCCATCAGTTCCCTAAAAGCGAATAGCACTCGAGAGCGTCGAGATAGTGAGGTCTGCCCCCATGCTGCCGCAGCTGTGGTCGCAGCAGAGACAATGAAATCAACGTCTTCACGACTTGCTAGTTCGACCTCAGCTTGGGTCGCTCCAGTAACAGGGTCATGCACCGCGTGCAACGACGGAGCGGTGGTGCCGAGGGCCTTATAGGGGGCTCCGTTTGTCCAGTGTGTAATTCTGCGCATGCCGCGAGCGTAGGGCACGGAGCCCCTATTTCTCAGTTCAGTTTTTAGAGAGTGCGGCAACGGCGACTTGGAGAGCCGCGAGTTGCTCAGAGACGCGCGCTAGATCTGCTCGGGTCGCAGGCTCCGCTGGCCCCTTTTTATGAATATCAATCTTGCCGCCTGGAAGGAGGGTCATGCGCTCTACGTCGTCTAGAGAGTCAGCGTGAATAAATTCGGTCAATTCGGCCTCATTTAGGCCAGTGCTTTTTAGGCCGCGTTCATTGATCTTGCCGTCAGAGATGAGTTCGCTACGTCGCCCAGCAAGAATGTCGTTCAGGCGCGTGTGCCTGCGTGCCACTCGAACAACGATCTCATTGAGCCCAACGAGGGTAAAGGCTCCAATGACTCCACCCATGACTGAGTTGTCTGGGCCAATAATTGCATTCTGTACAACGTTGGAGAGCAGTAAAAGAACCACAAGGTCAAACGGGTTTAACTGCGCGAGCGTGCGACGCCCAACGAACCTGAGCACGAGTATCAACGCCGCATAGACAAGTGCAGTGCGAGCAATCTTCTCAAGTGGGGATACTCCGGCGTGGAGGATGTTGTACGAGATAGAGCTTGCGAGTGCATGCATGAGGAACCTCTCTATTTTTTCGGGCTTTCATCTGCAGCCATCAGGGACTGCATACGCGACGGTACTCCGGTAACCGGTGGCAGAGGAGTTACTAGTGGTCGTGGGCGCTAGGTGGTGCAGAGCGCATCGGGCGCACCGCTGAGACCACCGCAAATGCAAGTACCGCAACGAGAACTATCGATCCGCCCGGGGCAAGGCCCCAGAGGCGAGCAGCAGCAAGCCCAAGAACTACTGCAATTACTCCAACTGCTGATCCAAAAATCAGAGTTCCACGGAATGACTTGGCTAGCAGGCGGGCTGTTGCAATCGGGAGCACAAGCAGTGCTGCGACAAGCAGCAGTCCAACAACGCGCATCGCAGCCACCACCGTTACGGCAGTTAGCACCGCCAAAGCCGCACTAAGTGCGTCAACAGGAAGCCCCGCGACGCGTGCGGACTCTTCGTCCATGACAACAGCAAGCATTGCGCGGCCCGCGATTAGAACCGTTGCAACGATCGCAATACCAATCACGCAGACCGCAATTGCGTCCCCTGGAGTCACTGTGAGAATGGAGCCGAAGAGAAACGGTAGAACGTTCGCCGGTTTACCTACTGCGCTTGCTCGGCTCGCAATTACTGCTCCCGCTGCAATTCCTCCGTAGAAAAATAGGGCTAGTGCTAGGTCCCCTGAGGTTTGGCCGCGTGCCCTAAGCCACTCAATACCTAGTGCTGCAATGACGGCTGCTGCCAGTGCTGTCCATACCGGCCAAATATTAAGGAGCAACCCTGCTGCAACTCCGGCAAATGCCACATGGCCAATACCATCACCGAGTAGTGACATGCGGCGCTGCACTAAGAACCCACCAACAAGTGGAGCGCACGCGCCCACGACTAAACCTGCAAGTAGCGCGTACTGCATGTAGTCGCGATCGAAGGGCCAGGGAAGTGGAAGCATGATTAATCCAGCCCCTCTAGCCAGAGCGGCAGGTCCTCGGCGTGTACCCCAAGGCTCACCCCACGGGATCGCAGCTCGGCGGGGGTTCCGTCAAAAACAACACGCTGCTTAAGCACGACAACTCGATCGAGGTCATCGGCAACAGCGCCGAGCTCATGGGAGACAAGTAGAACGGCGCCGTTGTGCTGTTCAATGAGGTGCACTACTGAGTCTCGAAATTGCCTCTGTGACTCCGCGTCTACTCCGGCGACAGGCTCGTCGAGTACAAGTAACTCAGGGTCGCTGCTCAAAGCCTTAGCAATCATCACGCGTTGCTGCTGGCCCCCCGATAATTCTCCAACACGGCGGTCTTTAAACTCGCCTAGGTCAACGGCGTTAATAGCGTGTGTGACCGCTTCGCGATCTTCATCTCGCGGCCGTCTCCACCAACCATGGCGCGCCAGACGCCCAGTTGCTACAACCTCAGTAACTGTTGCCGGTAGATCTGGAGCGAAGCGCGCACGTTGAGGCACATACCCGAGGCGGCCAGGGTTGGATAGGCGACCCGGGTGCTCGCCGAGCAGGGTGACATCACCGGATTCGGGGCTAAGTAGCCCGAGCAGAATGCGAAGCAGAGTCGACTTCCCGCTCCCATTTGGCCCCACGAGTGCGACGAACTCGCCGCGATTGACGCGCAGGGAGACCCGATCAAGGACCGGGCCGTGGCCATACCCGACAGTGACGTTGTCGGCGGAGAGGAGTGGATCTGAGATAGTGCCTCCTGAGAGTGATTCCCACTATACCCCAGATTTATGATAGGAATCATTCCCATGAAGGAGATGAGGATTACGTTGTTTAGGCCACTCGCATTGGTTCTGCTCGCCCTCTCAGCCCAAGCGCTGACTAGTTGTGGGGGTAGCCCTGATTCAGCAAGCAGCAAGACCCAAGTTGTTGCAGCCTTCTACCCGCTAGCCGAGGTAGTGCGATGGGTAGGCGGAGACCTAGTGAGCGTGACGGATCTAACCCCTCCCGGTGCCGAGCCCCACGACCTTGAACTGACCTCTAACCAGGTTGATGCCATTAGAGACGCGGACCTTGCCGTTGTGACTGGTGGAGAGTTCCAACCATCGGTTGAGGATGCCGCGCGCCAACGCAGCGGACCAACACTCGTTGCGATCAAATCTCCTGGCATCAAGGGGAATGATCCGCATGTCTGGCTTGACCCCGAGACGATGTCGCTCGTCGTCAACTCAACCGCTGCAGCCCTTGCGAAGGTTGATCCAGCACAGTCGCAGGTCTATAAGAAGCGCGCCATCGCAACTAACAAGCGCCTAGATGCTCTTGATATTGAGATGTCTAATGGTCTGGCCAACTGTGATCGACGGGTGATCGTTACATCGCATGATGCCTTCGAACGTCTTGGCGCGCGTTACGGAGTCAGAGTTGAGTCGATTGCAGGATTCTCGCCCGAGGAGGATCCAAATCCCAGACGTATCGCGCAACTTGCTGACCTAGTTAAGAAGTATCGCGTGACGGTCATTTTCACTGAAGAACTTGTATCCCCGCGCGTAGCGGAGGTACTTGCTCGTGAAGTTGGGGTCGGCACCGAGGTTCTGAGCCCTATCGAAGGGCTCTCTCCCGAGGCTTCTGAGAGCGGAGAGGACTACTTCTCTTTAATGAGGCGTAATCTCGCCCAACTTGAGCGCGCGCTCGGGTGTCTCAGTCGCTAACGCTCGTCGCACCGGCATCGCGCAGGGATTGGCGAAGCAGAACTGCCGTTTCGTCTAACTGTGTAGCGTCAGGGTTGGTCTCGGCGTTCGCGAAGTCAAGATCGTGCAGATCATTCATAGGGACTAGGTGAATATGCACATGGGGAACCTCAAGACCAGCGATCATTAGCCCAACGCGTGCCGGCGAGAATGCTTTCATCTGGGCGGAGGCGATTACCTGAGCGACCTCCATCAAGTGAGTATTGATCTCAGGCGCTAGGTCTACCCAGTGATCCACCTCCGCGCGAGGCACGACTAATGCGTGGCCATTCTGTAGCGGGTTGATCGATAAAAATGCGACACAGAAATCGTCGCGCCAGAGAAAGCGTCCGGGGAGTTCTCCCTCGATAATTCGTGTAAAGATTGTTGGCATAGGTTTAGCCTTCCACGGAACCAGCAGGTTCGACGTCGTTTATCTGCGGATGTAGTGCAACGGGTTTGAGATGACTCCCCGCAATGATCGCGACCCCAACCCCACCTCCGATTGCGAGCGCCACTGTGAGGCGTGCAATCGGGGGCGAGAGAGTTGTGGGAACCAGCGCTTGTGTAAGTGTGCTGAAGTCTGCGAGACCGCCAGCGATTGCTATAAAGATTCCGGCGATTAGAGCGAACGGGGTAGCGGAGTCGGGGCGAGTGGAGCGGCGAGCAACCAGGATTACAAGAGCAAACACTGAGAATGCGACCGCGAATACCGACGGAGCGACTCCTAACAAGCGAGTTGGGATTGGCGCGCTCCATGCCCCCCAAGCTCCAACGATGTGCAGTGCCTCGCTTACCGTGATTACAGATAATGCGCAGAGCAATACCCCGGCCCATCGACGTGTGCGGCCGAGTGCGCCGAGTGTGATTGCAATAGAGACCGCTATGAGTCCCCACGTAAGGGCGGAGGGCGGCGCGACCGAATCGAGGGTTCCGGCTATCGAGGCCTTACTCTTGCTGCTGGTGCCGCGGTTCGTAACGATGAGAGGAATGCTCCACTCTGCGTTATTCACCGCGCCTCTGCCCATCCAGTGTGCTCGATGATCGTGCCAGCGTGCGGTCGGCACTTTAGATATCGATTCCCAGAGCGGCGTGGCTCTTGCATTGAGCCCATCGGGCAGGCTCCCCGCTGGAGTCGCAGATCGATTTAGAAAAGTTGCAGGAGAGAGACGGTTTACCTCCACCCCGCTTGGGCCAATCCGCAAGTACGGCTCTCGGTCGTAGCCAATGACAACAACGGTATTGGGGCCAGAGTTGTTGAGCTCAATTAAATAGCCGAGGTTGACCATCCGAATGGTTACGCCAGAGATACTGGGGACCGCACCGCTTGTGGAGACATCTACGTTTGTTGACTCGGGCCCACCGAGGCCATGAGCCGAGGCAGGCGATGCTGAGAGGACGGGGGAGATTAGGAATACAAACCCAAGCAGAATTAGCCGGGCGTATCGTGGGCTGCGGAGCCGAGGTCCGCTATCGGAATTCTGCAGTTTCTTCACGGTGTTGCAAGGATAACGGAGGGCAGCGCATAACCCGGCTCGCGAGCCTCAGTGCTAGGGAGTTCCTAGAAGTTCCCTGCATGGCCGAGCCGAGCG
>Ga0209596_1002324_pt1 | contig 15728 bp, 12 predicted proteins | sample M_130807_MF_Meta_FD_187314 | JGI IMG/M metagenome (GOLD analysis project Ga0209596, IMG submission 187314) | Freshwater microbial communities from Lake Montjoie, Canada to study carbon cycling - M_130807_MF_MetaG (SPAdes) (version 2) | ecosystem: Environmental > Aquatic > Freshwater > Lake... | reverse complement strand
CCGATGTACGGTCGGGAAGCGATGTTGCGCGGCTTATCCAGGCAGCCGTGGATGCTCATGGGCATCTCGACGCACTTTTCAACAACGTCGGGGTCAACCTCGTACGGATGGTGCCCGATGTCACTGAAGAAGAGTGGGATGCGACCATCGACACCAACCTAAAGTCGGTGTTTCTGGGGTGCAAGTTTGCGATACCGCATCTGGCCCGGGTCGGCGGAGGTGCCATCGTCAACAACGCGTCGAATGCAGGGATCATTGGACGACCTGGCGATCCGGTCTACTGCGCCAGCAAGCACGGCATCATTGGCTTGACCCGAAGCCTCGCCCTCGGCCATGGGCCTCAGGGCATCCGTGTCAATGCGATTTGTCCCGGGCCGATAGAAACGCCAATGATCGGCGCCATGCGGGAAAACGCCCCTGATGCAGCCGCATTCGACCGCAACGTAGCCGGTCAGACCGCGCTAAAGCGGATCGGCACCGCAGACGAAGTGGCCGAGCTCGTGGTGTTCCTCTGTTCAGATAGCGCGAGGAACATCACCGGTACTGCCATCCCTATCGATGGAGGCAAGGCTGCGGGCATGATCCCGGGCATGATCGTGGCTCCCTGACCCGTTTGGAGGGTTGTGCAAGTCTCTCAGGTCCGAACAACTGGGGCCCGTCGGGTTAAACCCTGACACGCTTTCTATCGCGGATTCGTTAACCTACTGCAATCCACGGTTCGCACTGCGGTGACACTTCTCGGCAAGGCCGTGGGGTATGCAAATCACATCGAGACACTTGGGGGTGGGGCGGGGATTGGTTCCACGCTTGCCGGCACCCGGAAACCGTCGCTTCGTGGCGGTATCTGCCACATTAAGGATCGACCCTTGACGTCAGCAAACCTGATCCCGTCACTCGAACCGAAGATGCGCGAGCTCTTGGAGCGCCATCGCGAGCGGACCGCCAAGGTCGACTGGGCGTACCACGAGTTCCTTCCGCTCAAGGAATTGCGTGCCAATCCAGACTTCTTGCCGAAACTGTCCCCGACGGTATATCTGGCAGTCGAGACCGCGCTCTTCACCGAGGTCAACCTTCCTTGGTTTACAAGTGGCTTGACCCAGATATTCAAGGGTTCTCTTGCTCCAATGCAGGAGTTCATCCACGACTGGACTTCCGAGGAAGACCAGCATGGTTTGCTGCTTGAGACCTATCTACTTCTTGGAGACAACGGCGATCACCGCGAGCGTTCGAGACTGCGTAAGCAGATCGTCCGGGTTGGGTGGGAGCCTCACATCGAGGATCATTTCCAGGCGATTGCCTACACCGCAATGCAGGAGTTGGCCACGCAGGTTTTCTACCTCCGCGTTGCGCATTTCTGCCAGGACGAGGATCCGCTGCTGGCGCGAGCCCTGCGACGCCTTGCACGTGACGAAGTCCTTCACATGGCGTTCTATCGAGATGCGGTGAAGGCACATCTTGAAGTCGAGCCAGATTACGTCGAGCCTCTCGTGAAGATCATGCTTGAATTCGCGATGCCGGGTGCCGGGATGAAGGATTACGCAACCCGTTCAGCGATCTTGGCGCGTCAGGGTGTCTATGGCCCGGACCACTACTTCAATCTTGTCGTCGACAAGTTGTGGAAGGAATGGGACGTTCCGGCACTGATGCCGAAGGCGGAGACAGCGCGGGCAGCACAAAGGAAAATCATCTCTCAGCATGAGAAGCTCGGGCGGATTGCTGCCCGATATGCGGTGCGGGCGGCCCCGGGCACCCGTGAGAAGGACGCCGCGCGAATTGCCCTGCAACAGCAAGAAGACATGCTGTCTGTGGCCGAGGACTAGAACACGGTTTCCCCTCACTTCTCCAGTGAGGGGAAACCGGTTTTACCTGGCAAGTTGACTGGCAAGCACCGATGGGTCGTTGGTCGGCAACTGACACGAGAACTGTTCGCACACGTATGCCGTAGGTCGATCAGCAATTGCGATGCGCTCCGCAAGCAAAGGCACGATTTCGGCTGCGATCACGACGTCCATGTCTCCGCGTGCGATCCCGATGATCCTGTTTGGGCAGTACACGCGATGGACTTCCCGGATCAGGGACGTTGCGCCGGGGTCGTCGTCCGTTCCGATGATCGCTACCTGAACCGGCTTTGCCACGGCGAAGTCCAGTGCGCAGAGGAGATGCCCGAAAGCCCCTGGGTGAGTGGTCATAGGCTTGGCGAGGCGGGCTAGAAGATCCCGTGGGACGGCGGCGTCGGTGTCATCGCCCGTAAACGCAGCTAGGCGGAGGACCAGTTCGCACGCGACTGATGACCCCGAAGGGACGGCATTGTCGTAAAGGTCTTTCGGACGGGTTACTAGTGTTTCGTGAAAGTCGCTGGTGTCAAAGAACCCACCATGTTCGGTGTCACGAAAGTGTTTCATGATCGTTGAGGCACAGGCTTGCGACGCAAGGAACCAGCGAACCTCACCCGTTGCCTCGTATAGGGCAAGCAGGCCTGCGCCGAGGCATGCATAGTCCTCGAGGAAGGCATTCACGCGCGATTGCGCATCCTTGAACGTGCGGTGAAGCCGGAACTCTCCCGATGGATCGGTTTCGTCCCCTGCGGACGCCATCGTGTTGAGGATGAACTCGGAGGCGTGTCGCGCTGCGTCCAGATAGCCGGCGTCTTCAAGGATTGCGCCGGCCTCGGCGAAGGCCCGGATCATCAAGCCATTCCATGCCACGATGACCTTGTCGTCGCGGGAAGGTTTCACGCGGGATTCTCGAGCCTGATAGAGGGTTTCGCGAACACGAGTGATTGTGCTGTCAAGTTGGGCGACGGTGATGCCGAGTTCCTTCGCAACGACTTCCCGATCACGAGCGGTATGCAGAATATTCTTGTGTTCGAAGTTTCCACGATCCGTGACATCGAACCAGGCACAGACGACGCGTGCGTCTTCTTCGCCGACGACCTCTGCAACTTCCGCCGGCGTCCACACGAAGAACTTGCCCTCGATACCCTCGGAGTCGGCGTCCTGAGTGGCGTGGAACCCGCCGTCTGGGGCGGTCATTTCCCGGAGGACGTAATCGAGGATTTCGCGGCAGACATCTCGGTGGAAGGCGTTCCCTGTTGCCTGCCATGAGGCGAGATAGACCCGGGCCAACTGGGCATTGTCGTAGAGCATCTTTTCAAAGTGCGGCACAAGCCACACCGCATCTACCGAATACCGGTGGAACCCTCCGCCGAGGTGGTCGTACATCCCCCCTTGTGCCATTCGGTCAAGGGTGAGCGTTGCCATCTGGAGGGTCGCGGGGTTTGCGGTATGGCGCCAGATGCGAAGCAAGGCCTCAAGGTTGGCAGGCTGCGGGAACTTTGGCGCACGTCCGAACCCACCTTCAACGTCGTCGAACGTTTTCGCGTATGCACTTTCGGCGGCGCGAAGAACATCAAGCGAGAGACCTGACGCATCTGCGGGCGCAAGGTTCGCCGGTGCAATCATCTCACGGAGCTGCTTTCCGCTTTGAAGCACGTCAGCCCGTTGGGTTCGGTAAGCGTTCGCGACAGACGTCAGCACGTCCCGGAAAGCTGGCATGCCGTGGCGTCGTTCGGGCGGGAAGTAGGTCCCGCCATAGAATGGCGTGCCATCGGGCAGGAGGAACACGGTCATTGGCCAACCGCCATGACCGGTTAGTGACTGCACCGCCTGCATGTAGACGCTGTCAAGGTCGGGGCGTTCCTCACGGTCCACCTTTATGTTCACGTAGAGTGAGTTCATCAGGCGTGCGGTGGCATCGTCCTCGAACGACTCGCGTTCCATCACGTGGCACCAATGGCATGCCGAGTAACCAATCGACAACATGATTGGCCTGTCTGACTGCCTTGCCAGCGCGAGTGCGGCTTCCCCCCACGGGTACCAATCAACGGGGTTGTACGCGTGTTGAAGCAGGTATGGACTCGTCTCGTGGATCAACCGATTGGGGGTGCGGCTGCCAGTCTGGTGCGTTGGTGTTGACATGGTTGCACCTCCGCGCAAAGGATACGCGGTTGTCTGCACGGCAATTGGGGCGCGGTCATGACCAGAATTCGACTTATCCTGAGATCGTCGCGGGCTCGGATTTGGTCAGCGCAGTCAACCCACTAGAGATGAGCAACGATGCAGGTTCAGGATTGAGCAGCCCTGTCAGACCGCGTATGCCCGGCGCAGCATCCCTTCAATGTGGGACGCGACTTCCGTCACTTGACGGTTGGCGCGCAATCTCTGATAACGCGATGAACGCCAGAAGAGGGCCAGACTGAAGCGATGACACAACTCGAGAACAAGTCTGCCGAAAGCCGGACGGAGACCCGGTCGGCGCTGTGTCTCGCTCTCTAAACCGAACGCATACCTAGGCGCCAGTTCCAAGTGTCCATCAAGGATCGCCTGAGTAAGGACCGCGGCGACCGCCTCGTTTCGCCGTGCTGTCCGCGACTCGTCCCGAGGGGCGCGTCCATCCACGTAGGCGAGGTGGCTCGTGAATGCCCTTGCGGTGCCTGCGGATGTCGGAGTTGGACCGAACGCCGCCGACCAGATTGGCTTTAGAACACTCCGGGCGCGGACATCCAGATTCTCAACCATTGCACGGGCAAGAAGGTTGGCAAACAGGTCAAGACGCTCGTCATCGGATAACCGTTCGGAAACGGTGATCTCCGCGCCCCGGGGCGAAGCGATCAGGAACCCTTTGAGGTCCTCCATTGAAGGCGTCGTTTCGCAGTGCACGCCGCCTTCTTCAAGTGATCGCTGGACAATCCATGCAATTTCTGAAGCCTTGCCCGCACGACCGCCCGTGTGCGACCGAGCATGTCTCAACCGGTCGGAAATCAACCGGGCGAGTTGGCCTGGCGGGAGCATCACCACACTCATCCTGACGCTCGCACTGAGGCTCCCGCGGGTCGTCGGCTGTCGTTTACGCTCCGGTAGCAAGGTTCCCCGCCACTGCCATCATCTTTGGTCGTCACACTCAGTCCGAGGACATGCCAGAGTAGGCTTCGCCGAAACACGATTTGGTCGGGTAGCGGAAGTGCGCGGTACCGCACGAGCAACTGGTCAAACCGCTGGAGGTCGCCGATTGACCACGGCAAGCTGAACCCGACGAGCGACATGAGGTCCATGAACATCGGTGCCGATAGCCCTTGACAACACAACGCCCAACCCGCGAGGCGTTCGAGCGAAAGAGGTGCATCCAGGATGCCTTGCTCGTACCGTGAGACCATGCTTTGGGTCATGCGGTACCCAAGGGCTTCCAAGTCAGTGGACAGGCGTGCCTGACTCGTCGCACCGGATTGGAGGCGGAGGCCCCGGAGGTGCATCCCGACCTGTTCCCGGATGGCCTGCCAGCGTGCCGTCTGGACTTCGTCTCGATCTGCCACTTGGGCGCCACCTCTCCCGTGGACCGTTGGACAGCGTCGCCGGACTGGCCGTCCCTTGCGTTACAACCATACTACAGGGGCCGCGAATGCCCTCGTGATGCATGCGGTGCATTGCGTCGACGAAAACCGGATGCGTACAGTTCAATCAAGCAGAGCGCTGGGAGCATTGCAGGCGACGCGGTCGGTTTTTGCCTTCCGTTTGACTTCTGCAGCGTTCCAAGACACTATGGCCGTAGGCCTCGAAGCGCTGTGTGTTTCCGGCCTTGCTTCCGAGTGCAATGCGGGTTCAAAACACTTGGATGTTCTGTACAACCTTGTCGCGATCCTGCCAGTCTTGACGGACAGGCATTCGGGGTAGTCAAGTGGGCATTGCAACTCGTCCTCCAATCAAATCAGTGTCATTGAGTGGCCAGGCTAACGGCCACAGCGATGGCAACGAGTCCAACTCTGTCGCCTCATCAGACAAGATTTCCCATGGGATGATGCGCACGCTGACCCGGACAATACCCGTTCGGTCTTCCAAGCACACCCAGTTTGTCGACATCACCGATGAGGTGGCGCAAGCGGTTGCTTCGTCCGGAGTTTCGGATGGGTTTGTCGTGGTTTACTCACGACATACGACTTCGCGCATCCATATCAACGAGCACGAGCCTCTGCTTTTGCAGGATTTAGGCCTGTTGCTTGAGCGCTTGGTTCCACGCGATGCCTTCTATCATCACGATGATTTCTCGGTTCGTACCGTTAATCTGACTCCCGGTGAGCGCGTAAACGGTCATTCGCACTGCCGTGGCCTGTTTATCGGCGCTAGCGAACATATCCCTGTGACCGATGGGATGATGATGCTGGGTCGTTGGCAGAGGGTTTTCATGGTTGAGCTTGACGGGCCTCAGACCCGCGAGGTGGCCGTGAAGGTTGTTGGCGTCTAGAACCCGGCGATTTCCCTGATTCGGGAGATATCCAGACTGGCCCGCGCAACGTTTCCGAGCCGATCAAGTTCGCCTTCGATGCCTGAACTTGTCCCCCACGATTCAGGTGGTCCAACGGTTTCAGACCGGAGCCGCAAGACGGACGTCAGGATTGCCCGGCGCACTTGGCCGGTGTCAAAAAGGCCATGCATGTATGTCCCGAGGATCCAACCGGTTTCGTCGAGACACCCCTCGCCGGTCTGGTCCGGGTCTGAGGGTATCCGGCCCTCACGCGAGGCAATCGTGAATGGATGCGGTACCGGAGGATTGTTGTTCGTACTGGTCCGAATCGTGTGTCCCATGTGGATTTCATAGCCGGTTAGTTCTGCCCCGCGGACCCCTGAAAGAAGCCCCCGCGGGTCTCGGACCTGCGCGCGGACGAGGCAGGTCGTCTTCACGCGAGCAAATGTCGTGGTTACTCCCAGCAATCCAAGGCCCGTAATCCGCATCCCGGCCGGCGCCTCGACGCCGTGATTGTCCTCGACCGCGTCACCAAGGATCTGGAAACCGCCGCAGATCCCGATGATTGGTGTCCCTACTCCCCCTGCATTCTTTGGGTGGACGAGATCGGTGATTCGTCCCGCCAGTCCTGACGACTTCAACCATTCCAAGGCGGCGATGGTCGTCTTTGTTCCCGGGATGACGATCAGGTCTGGCGATCCCAAATCGACTGCTCGATCAACCCAGCGAACACGCACACCTTCCTCGCGATTTAGAGGATCGAGGTCATCAGCGTTCGACACGTGGGGCAGAGCGATTGCCGCGATATCGAGGATTGTCGTCGACGCCACACCCAATAAGCGGGCATCACCTAGCGATATCGAGGCCTTGCCTACCCGGTCTTCGAGCGCGACCGAATCCTCATCAGGGATCGAGAGGTCATGCAAGTACGGCATGACGCCCACAACCGGTACCCCGGTCCTCGCTTCGAACCAGTCAAGTCCCGGGCGCAGTAGCGTCGCGTCACCTCTGAACTTGTTGATGACCACCCCTCGAACGCGTACGCGCTCATCTGGTTCAAGCAACTCTAGTGTTCCTACCAGATGTGCGAAGACGCCGCCTCGGTCGATGTCGCCGACGAGGATCACCGGTGCATTGGCCATCCTGGCAATCGACATGTTGACCAGTTCCCCATCATTGAGATTGATCTCAGCAGGACTTCCCGCGCCCTCGATCACCACGACGTCATGTTGCGCCCGCAGGCGTGCAAGGCTGCCGCTGACGATTCCAATCAACTCGTCCCGTCGGGACCGGTATTCACCGAACCCCATCCGTCCCCAGACACGACCCTCGACGATCACTTGGGAACGGAAGTCGGCTTCGGGCTTGAGCAGAATCGGGTTCATGTCGGAGTGTGGCGGAATACCCGCAGCCATCGCCTGGACCACCTGTGCCCGGCCCATCTCGCCCCCGTCTGCATCGACGTAGGAATTGAGCGACATGTTCTGGGACTTGAATGGCGCGACCCGGAATCCGTCGTCGTGGAAGATCCTGCAAAGCGCGCTGACCAGAAGCGACTTTCCGACGTTGGACGCGGTGCCCTGGATCATCAGGGTCCGCGCCACGGGGGACCTCGAACTCCAGTGGGCAGATGAGAGCGGGTCGGGCATGGCGTGGAGTGTACGGAAGGTCCTACTCGCCTCCCCCAAGGGTTTTCAGAACGATGGGGGCCTGAGCCAGCGTTCGATCAGTGATGGGGTGACCGGGGTTACGGCAATCTCGCTTTGTGTTCCCGGCATCATGACCGCGCTCGCGACCATTGTTCGGTCACGGATGTTGATGACCGAAAACCCGCTACCGGTGACTGACCGAAACGCCTCTGCTGGCCAACATGGATCGAGGGCATACGCAACCGCCGGTCCGGACCAGACCGGCACTCCGGCGAAGACCCCGGCGGTTGGATGGTGGAGGTGGCCTGCGAGGATGCCGATGACGTCAGTTCCGTTGATCGTATCGTGGAATTCCTCAGTATCTAACAGGAGAATTTGGTTCAACGCATCCACACCACCTCGGGTCGGAGGATGGTGCATCACCACGATGGTCCCTGCCTCGGCACGCGTCCCGAGTTGCAGCTTGAGCCAACCAAGTTGGTCGTGTCCGAGACTCCCGTATGGCCTGCCGGGAACAAGGGTGTCGAGCACTATGATGCGTAGCGGACCGACGGTGACGATGTCGTTGTGCAGTTCTGTCAATGACGGGCGTTTGAGCAGGTCATTGCGAAACGCTTCGCGCGCGTCGTGGTTGCCTAGTGTCAACGCGACCGGAACGCCATACGCCTCTTGAAGTTCCTCTACGACGACGGCCAATCTCTGGTAGCTCCCTGGTTCGCCATCGTTCGCCAGGTCACCCGCGAAGATGAACCCATCCGGCCTGATTCGACTTGCGGCAATGCGGGCAAGGACAGCCTTGAGGTTTGCAAACGTGTCCTCGCCGTCCAAGCGGTCATCAAGTTCCGGCTGGATATGCGTGTCGGCGATCAGGACTAGGGTCTGGTCTGCCGCCATCTCTGGTCTCTCCAGTTCTTGGGTGATTGTTCTTATTTTTCGATCACCGGGTACTACTGCTCAACGTCACCCGTGGGTTCCTTCGAAGTGATCCGGGTCGAAGTGCCCTCGGAACGCGATTTCACACAGTGACATCGCTTCCGCGTCGGCCAGGCGTGGCCCAGATCGGACGGCGCCACGTCCGTGCATCATCTAATAGGTGCTGACTCGGGCGTTGTACCGCGCACCGACCTCAACCCGTCCCGTCTTGCCGTAATCCCCTGTGCACTCGATAGACAGATCTCATGAGATTTCCCGCGATACGCCGCCATGCCGACGCAACGCGGTTGGGGTGCCCTTGCCTGTGAAAATCGCCACGGGACGCACGTGACGTACCCCGCTGGGTCCGGGTCCGGTCGAGGGAGTCCTTGGTGGACCGCTGAACGCTGGATGAATGTTCCAACAGGTCCTTTGCCAATTGCGCCACATGCGGGCCAACTATTCCGGCATCCCGGGCAATCGAGATTGATCTTTGGCAGGCGATCGACCGGGTGGTGCTTCGTTCGCCGCTGAAAATACCTGCCGCCATATCGCGACACGCTCTTCGTCGCTCCGTTTAAACAGGGAAGGCCATCTCCGGCCTCTGGTTGCCCGTTTCGATGTAACTGCACTGAAACGGAGCGGTGTCGACCAGCGGTGACCTTGACAGTACCATCTGGGTTAGATCATGACTCGCCCTTCGATCATCTCGTCATTGTGCGTAATCTGCCTCTCGGTGGTGTCCGCCGCGGGGTGGATGGGCGTGCGCTTGGACGGCCCCTCGCCACCACGCGTGGCATCCACATCGCCGGTCGGTCCGGCTAGCGGGCTAGACCAAGGACTCACTTCCGAGGGGCGCCGGCGCGATGCATGGCAGCCGTCCCCCGTGCCTGCCGGAGTCTCTGGGGGCCAGAAGGCGCCAACCGACGCGTCTCGGGCATCAGGCAATAACGATACCGCTCCAGACGTGCGTCGCCGTGATGCGTGGCAACCGTCCCCAGTGCCTGCGAAGGGCACTGGGGACGGCAACGGAACGGTAGCAAGACCACTTGCGGTTGGTGGCATCCAGGCGCTGCCGGCTGCAGTTCCGGTAGTCGTTCCCGGGCGCACTGCCGCGAGCAGCGCAGTTCCGGCGGGCGACGCATCCAACCCCCAGCCGAGCGGGATCTGGACCGTGCTTAGCCGTGCCGTTTCGGTCATCCAGGATCCATCTCGCGACGTGGCACGGATCGTTCACCTCATCGCCAACGTCATCACCGACACGAGTGGTGATGGTGAACCGCTGTCGGGCATGACGTATCTCAACTACGACGATTTGTTCACCACCGAGCGTCTCGAGTCCCTCTACGGCAAGGGTGTCTTGCCGAAGCGACGCGGCGAATGGCACTACGAACAGATTGAAAGCCGCGCCCTTGGGTCCAGTCAGCAACTACTGGTGTGGACACCCGCCGGATACGAGAGCTCGGTTTCCAAACTACCGACTCTTTATCTCCTTCACGGGGCGGGCGGGCCAGGAGGGTTTGGGGTGGACGAATGGCTTGGTTATGCCATTACGGAGGATCTCGATCGCTTAATCGATCAGCGAATGATCGAACCGATGATTGTTGTCCTCCCAGACGGCCAACAGGGCTACTGGACCAACCAGGCAAATGGTGGTCCCCAGTGGGCTGATTTCATCACCGAAGACGTCGTTCCTTACGTCGATACACACTTCCGGACCGATGCGCGCCGCGAGCGCCGCGCGATAGGCGGGCTCTCAATGGGTGCTCATGGGGCGATGCAGATTGCCTACCGGAGACCTGAGCTTTTCTCAATCGCTGGCGCACATAGCCCAACAATCAGGCCATTTGAGGACAGTCCGGAGTTTTTCGGAGACCAGGTGCACTTCCGCCTCTACGATCCATTGACGCTAGTCCGGATGTCCAACAACGCCAAACGGGTCCTGACGTGGATTGACCTAGGCAACGAAGACAAGTTCCGAGCTACCACGGCCGAGATGAGGCAGGCACTTCTGGCCCGCGATGCCCCCCTAGAGTTCCATGTATTCGAGGGGGAGCATGAAGGGTGGTACTGGATGGGGTATCTGCCGGAGTACCTCCGCTTTTACTCACGTGCACTCTATACCAAGACCTTCACACCCGACGGCGCTCCTGACCTTGAGGACGACACAATCCTCCTCACGGCTTCAGCGCAGCCAGGGCGGTGAAATCGGTCCCGGACCACCCGGAAGCCCTTCCGGATGGCATTTGGGAGTGAGGCGGGTGCGTTCAAGTGACGGGTGATCCCGTTTGTCGCGACGGATCATCCTTGGAAGCGTCCAGGGGCCGATCCGCCAAACCACCATACGTGCGCTAGACCCGTTCCAACCAAGACCTCTTCATGACCGCATCGCAATCGAATGGTGGCGACAAGGACCCGAACCGCCGCGTGAGCCGGGGTGGCGGGAAGCCGGCATCCGCGGGGTCAACGTTCGTCCCCCGTTTTCCAGGTGATCGCCCGGGTCTCGACGACATTTCGGTCCGGCTGCCGACGCCGTTTCAAACCAGCGGTTTCGCGGCGGTTGCACCAACCGAGCCGGGACCCGGAGTGACCGAACAGGTTGCGAGGCCAAAGGCCCCGGCGACGGTCTCAGTCGTCCGCTCGGGGCGGGACCTTCGCCTGGATGCGCTGCGCGGGTGGTGTGCACTGGCAATGGTGATCGACCATTTTGGCGGTGCATCGTGGTTGTATGTATTCACCGGTGGCAATACATTCTTTGCTTCGGCTGCCGAGGGGTTCATCTTTCTGTCTGGCCTCTTGGTGGGTCAGATCTACGGCGCAAGGATTGCCCGGGATGGTCTTGCGTCGGTCCAACTCCGCCTACTGGGGCGTGCCGCGACCTTGTATGGGATGACCATTGGTCTCACGTTCCTGTTCATTGGACTGTCACGATTCGCGTCAATGCCGTGGTTGCAGGACGAGACGCCTGTTTCACCAAAACTCGTTGTGAGCCTGATAACGCTTCATCACACCTATTATCTCGTAGATGTGATGTTGTTGTATACAATCCTTATGTTACTCGCGCCGGGAGCGCTACTTCTACTTCACACCAAGAACACCCACTGGGTCGCTGGACTGACTGTCGGCCTCTGGGGTGTCTATCAGGTGTTTCCGGTCCAGGCACAGTTTCCCTGGTCAATCGTCAACAACGACACGTTCCAGGTGCCTGCGTGGCAACTCTGGTTCTTCGTCGGCATGATCGTCGGCTACCACCGTGACGTCGTACGCCAACGGTTGCGCCAATTTCCGCTCCCCGTTGTCACCGGAATACTGGCCGTGCTCGCCCTGATGACCGTCTGGCTCTATGCAACAGATGGCGCATTCCTAGCGGAGGTCCTTCAAGCGCCGAGTGGGCGGGAAGTCCTGGCAGTGCTGTTCGACAAGCACGTTGCGCGTGTCGGAAGGGTGGTGGCGTTTGGCATCTGGTTCCCACTCCTCTACCTGGTCCTGACATTGGCTGGGAGGCCAATCCTTCGGGGTCTCGGATGGTTGCTGGTGCCATTCGGCCAGAACGCCCTGTATGTGTACGCCCTCCATTTATTCGCGGTGTACCTCGGTGCTCTCGCCCTCCCCTACGTCGCCGGGTTCGACCGCTTCAACCCGTTGCACAACACGCCGATGCAGGTCCTGGCAGTCGCGCTCATCTGGATTGCAGTGCGCTTCAGGCTGTTCTTCGACGTCGTTCCGAAATAGCGCCTGATTCACAGGCTTCTAAGGGGCAGCCGATACCGTTAAGCGTCGGGATACCCGTACTGCCCGCTTGCGCGTGTGTGACCCGCGTTTGTCAGAGGGCCGACATCTTCGGGGACCTGTGTCCACCTCAGGCTATTGGGCGATGTAGCGGCCTACCAAGCGCCATAACAGGTTGGACGGGTCGCGCGCCTTGTCACCAGTCGTGGGGGCAACCCGGACGGGCATTCTTCCTGACTGAAGTGGCATGAAACTGGAAAGGGTGATCATGGTGTCAGCCGAGATATCCCGGGGCCACGGCGCCACCGATGAGGTCCGGGATGGCGGAGGCGTACTCAGCATGGGAGGGAGCCCGGGCATCGCCACCCCTCCCGACGTGGCTTGGCTGGGATCAACCGGCAAGACACGGACGGAGTGTGCACCGGTTCGTGCCAGATCCGCGTCGACGGTTGCCGATAGGAACCTGACGGCATCGTCGATCACACGTGGCGGGAGTTCGTGACCTACTCCCGTAGTCTTGAATAGTCGAGTCACACATCCCGCATCTTGAACGGCGCGTGCGAACCTCTCAGCGCGTTCAAGTCGGTTCTTGCCTTGGTAGGTGTCCCATTGGCGGGGTACATCGGCATCCTTGCTGTCGAGCTCACCCACACCGATCCAGTAGCTGACCTTCTTGACGGCGTCAAGGATCACCGGTCGTCCGAGCTTCTGCTCAATCCCATCGGACCCAAAAGGAAAAGGCGCGGGGATGGGCCCCGAAGGAGAGGGAACGGTGCGGGTGGGCAAGGTGTAGGTTCCGGCCGAGGCGGCTCCGACGCCAATGACGCGGTCAGGGTAAATCATTCCGAGCCGCGTGGCAGTCTGGGCACCGCGCGAAAATCCGAACGTGATGAACCTGGGCTGAATTGGCACCCCGGTGACCTCTTTGAAGTGGTCTACGACGTCGATGATTTGCCGAACAATCCTGGGCTCGGACTTGACCAACTGGTCTGGGTCACGCCATTCACCGTAATCGAGTGTTGGCGCGATGATGACCCAGTTCCGAGCCTGTGCGAATGGCATCAGTTGACCGCCAATTGCATCGCCCTTCTGCCCCATCCCGTGGAGGGCGATGACGGCGACACGCGGAACGCTTGGTCCGGATGGTACGAAGTACCAGAATGCAGGTCTCTCCCCGTTGGCTGGTTTGGAAAACGGTCCCGAGGATGCGGTTTGCAGCACCGCCCCAACGTCCTGGACTTCGAACCCGAAGTCGGCATCCCCGACGGCCATTGCGTACGAGGTCGTGGCCGTGAACCACACGGACGCAATTAATGCGAACGCAACCGCCGCAATAGATGAACGGATTGGTCGGAATACTGATGTTGCTGACCGCGGGTCGGCGTGAATGTCAGCTCCACGAGGATTATCCATGTTCGTTCCGACTTTCACGCGCTACTCTCATGTGCGACCGTGCCGCCCTCGGAGCCACCGATGATCACCGACCACTGGCCATATCTTCAGTGGTCGTCAAGCACTGGTCCAAACAATTGAAATCGTACGCCAAGTTGGGGTCGATTGCAACGCTTTTGTAACCGTGTCGTGAACGATCAGAGATCACGGCACAGCTGCTTCGCACGTCGGGGCTACATCAATTAACGGCGCGGCATTCGGGGTGGTTCGACTGGGCCGATTGCGCGCGTTGGCAGCGCGCGCGGGGCCAGATGGGTACCGGCGGATACCGGTCAATGGCCGGTGTTACACTGAATGTACGTGCAGGCGTTTGACGCCTCGCTGTTGCGTCCCGCACATGGTATGCGGGGCGGGTGGGATGCCGGGACACGGCTTCCCCGCACACCGCCGCAAGGCAAGGAGTAGTTGCGCTGTCGTACGAGGACCGGACCATCACATGCGTCGATTGCGGGAAGCCATTCATCTTCACCGCGGGTGAGCAAGCATTCTTTGCCGAGAAGGGTTTCGGTGGTGGACCGAAACGATGCCCGCAATGTCGGGCTGCACGACGCGCTGAACGTGAGGGTGGTGCCCCCGCACCCGCCCGCCCGCCCGGTGCGCCTGGCATTGCTCCAGCTGGTGCGCCACCTTCCGGTCCTCGTCCTGTCGGTGTTGGCCCACGTCCTGGTGGGTTCGGAGGTCCGCGTCCGGGCGGCGTCGGCGGCCCAAGGCCGGCTGGCGCGGGAGTCGGCGGTGTTCCTGCCCCATTCATGCGTGGCCGTGGAGGCCCGCGGGCAATCGTTCCTGTCGATGAACCTTTCCGGGTCAATGACCGGATTCGGGTACCAGAAGTGCGGGTTATTCTGGAGGACGACGACGGCAACGAGGAGAACCTCGGTGTCATGCCAACGTATCAGGCACGACGTCTAGCCGAGGAACGCGATCTAGACCTCGTCGAGGTGGCCCCTCAGGCACAACCGCCTGTCTGCAAGGTCATGGACTACGGCCGGTTCAAGTATTCCTTGGAACGCAAGCAGCGTGAGGCACATCGTGCCGGGCGCGCCGGGCGTGCCGCCTCGGAAATGAAGGACGTCCAGCTTTCGCCTCGGATCGACGACCATGACTTGCAAGTGAAGGTTGATCGTGCCCTCGAGTTCCTGACTGATGGTCATCCGGTCCGGATGGTGGTGCGGTTCCTGGGGCGCGATATGCGTCACCCCGAGAACGGTATGCGCGCCCTTCAGACGGCGCTTGATGCCCTCGGCAAGGAAATCGCCATCCGTGTTGACCAAGCCCCACGGATGGAAGGCCGGCAGCTTTTCGCACTCGTGCGTGTCGACAAGGGCGCGCGTGCCCGTACCGACAAGCCAGCGGACGAGAAGGCCGGGGCTGACGGCGAGACGCACGAGGCTGATTCGCCAATGGTCGCGCTGGATACGCCTTCGGAAGCGACTGGGCCAGTAGCCGTGGTCCCGGTGGTTGCTCCAGAACCTAACGCTGAATCCGCTGAGCCGGTCGCAACCGCGTAGTTCACCCCTCAATCAGGGAAAGCGCCAAAAAGGCCCTCACCAATCTGGTGAGGGCCTTTCGTTTTTCTCCCTAGGCGCGAACGATTAATTGATGCAGAGACCATGCCTGGGCCACCGGACCCGACGGTCCAACCTTGGATGACGTCTACGTTGCTTGGAAGCAGTCTCGAGTTTCGGTTGCGTC
>Ga0209596_1002322_pt1 | contig 15733 bp, 25 predicted proteins | sample M_130807_MF_Meta_FD_187314 | JGI IMG/M metagenome (GOLD analysis project Ga0209596, IMG submission 187314) | Freshwater microbial communities from Lake Montjoie, Canada to study carbon cycling - M_130807_MF_MetaG (SPAdes) (version 2) | ecosystem: Environmental > Aquatic > Freshwater > Lake... | reverse complement strand
TCAAACATCAATTCATGGTAATTTTAGAAAAAATTATGCTTCACTTGATGGAGTTTATAATAAAGAATTAAATGCCTTTATAGCTATCAAACCATATAATTCATGGATATTAAACGAAACAAATTGCAGATGGGAAGCTCCTTTAGCGTATCCTATAGACGGTAAAGATTATAGATGGAATGAAGAAACATTGACTTGGATAGAAATAATAAGGGAGTAATAGATGTTTGGAATGTATGCTCTGTCAGAAGCTCCTTTTAGTTCTTCAGGATATAACTATGTTTATTCTAATGCTTTTGTTGATGCAACAGCAACTGTAGTAACTAATGCTAATACTATTTTTAGTGGAAATGCTTTAGTTAATGGTGTTGCTACAATTACAGCTAACGGATTTAGAATACAATCAGCAGCAGGATCTATTACAGGCGTTGCAACAGTATCAGCATTAGGTGGTTTCTTAAATACAGCCAATGCACAAATAAATGGTTTGGCTACAGTCACCGCAAGTCCTAATGCAACATGGGCAGGTTTTGCTTATGTAGAAGGATTTGGTACAGTTTCCGCTAAAGGCACAATACAAGGTGAAGGCTGGAATGTAGTAACAGCAGGCACAGAAACATGGACAAATGTAACTGTAGGTACAAATACATGGACAGCAACTACAGCAGGTAATAATACTTGGCTACGTCAAGGTTAATTAAGGAAAACAAATGGCAAAAGTAAAAATTAGTGAATATAGTGCAACCCCAGCATCTAATACAGACATAGATAACATTGATATTAACGAAGGATGTTCACCATCTGGAATTAACAATGCAATTCGTTCACTTATGTCACATCTTAAAAATTGGCAAGGTGGCACAAGTGGTGATACATTGCCATTAGCTTCTGGTGGCACAGCTTCCACTACTGCATCTGCTGCTAGAACAGCATTAGGTTTAGCAATTGGTACAGATGTTCAAGCATATAACGCAAATACAGTTTTTAATAATGTAGCTGCTACATTTAGTGCAAGTAATACATTTTCAGGTGCTAATTCATTTACTGCTAAACAAACATTTACAGGTTCTACAAGTCTGATTTCATCTAAATTTGTAAACGCTGTAGAAACAATTACTGTTTCTGCAACAGCAGCTACAGGCACTATTAACTATGATGCAACTACACAATCTGTTTTATATTACACAAGCAATGCTTCAGCTAATTGGACTGTAAACTTTAGAGCATCTAGTGGTACAAGTTTAAATACAGCAATGTCTACAGGTGAATCATTAACAGTTGTATTTTTAGTAACTACAGGCTCAACAGCTTATTATAACAATGTTGTTCAAGTAGATGGCACATCTGTAACTCCTAAATGGCAAGGCGGAATTGCACCAACTGCAGGCAATGCTTCTAGTGTAGATGCTTATTCTTATACTATTATTAAAACAGGTTCTGCTACATTTACTGTATTAGCTTCACAAGTTCAATTTAAGTAGGATAAAAAATGCCTTTATTAAGTAGACGAGCAGCATCTTCTGCAAGAGGATATGGACTATGTGGATTAATTGTTCCTTATCTTACTGATTACCTTGTTGTAGCTGGCGGTGGTGGAGGTGGTGGTAATGCTGGTGGCGGTGGTGGTGCAGGTGGATTACTTTCTGGCACATACACATTTGTTCAAGGCACTACATACACCATTACCGTAGGTTTAGGTGGTGCTACTAGCACAAGCGGTTCTGTACAAGGCTCTAATGGTCAAAATTCAGAGTTATCTGGTTCAGGCATTACTACAGTTACAGCAACAGGAGGCGGTGGTGGTGGTTCTGGTAGTAATTCAAATGGAGTAGCTGGTGGTTCAGGCGGTGGTGGTTCTAATAATAATGTAGGTGGTGGTAGTGGCGGTTCTGGAACATCAGGGCAAGGATATGCAGGTGGCAATTGTTCAGGCTCACCAAATGGAGCTGCTGGTGGTGGTGGTGCAAATGGTGTAGGTTTAAATAATACAGGAGGTAATACTAGCTCAATAGGTGGTGATGGTGTTGCATCTTCCATTACAGGAACATCTATATATTACGCAGGTGGTGGAAGTGGTGTATATACAAGTTCTGCTTCTTTAGGTGGTACTGCAGGAAATACAAGTGGAGCAGCCAATTCTGGTGCAGGTGGTGGAGGAACTTTATCTACAGGTGGATTAAGTGGCGGCTCTGGTGTTGTTATTTTATCTCTTCCAACAGCACGTTATTCTGGAACAACTACAGGTTCACCTACAATTACAACATCTGGCATTAATACTATTATCAAATTTACATCTTCAGGAACGTATACAGCATAATGCCTACTCAAAGAATACAATTTAAAGAATGGCTACCAGATCAACCTGCTATAGGTCAAGGATTGCAAGATGCACTTAATGTTGTTCCTGCAATATCTGGATATGCTCCATTTCCTAGTACATCTGTTTTATCTGGTACTGCCACAGAAAACCTTAACAATGTTTTTGTAGGTAAAGTAGGTGATAGTGTAGACGTTATTGCTGGTGGAGATACAACACTATTTTTGATGGATGCAAGTACAAAAGCATTATCAGATGTATCTAAACTATATTCTACAGCATCTGTTACAGCTTATAATGGAAATTCAAGATGGAAGTTTGTGCAATTTGGTTCTTCTGTAATTGCAACAGATTACAATTCACCATTGCAAACATGGGATGTAACTGGTTCAAGTAGATTTGAAAGTTTGGGTAGATATGTTGATGGTACATATGCTAGAAGTACTAATTCAGATACTGCAGTAACATTTACTACAGCACATGGATTAACTATTGGCAGTTCTTATATATTTGACTTTACTTCTGGTGCTTCTGCTAATACAGACTCTGCTGTAATTAGTAATGCACAAGTAAAATCAGTTGCTAGGTCATCTGGAACTGTAACAGTAACTACAGGTTCACCATCTACAGCATTAATTCATGGATACACTGTTGGTGATACAGTTACTATAGCAGCCACAACAAATACAAGTTTTAACGGCACATTTACAATTGTTACAGTTCCTACATCTACTACATTTACTTATTCACAAACTACTTCAAATAAAACAATTAGTAATGTTGCTAGAACATCAAATGTATCTACTATTACTACATCTGCTGCTCATGGTTATGCTGTAGGTTACTCTGTAACAGTTGCAGCAACAACTAACACAGGATTTAATGGCACATTTACAATTACTGGAACTCCTACTACAACCACATTTACTTATGCTCAAGTAGCTGCAGACGTTGGTTCTACTGCTGATACTGGTAGCGTTATTCTTGCTAATTTAACTACTACTGCTGATACAGGGTCTGTAAATAATCCTAAAGCATTTATGATTACTAATGGTTCTGGTACTACATCTGGAAATGTAAAGGTATATACTACTAGAGCACCAACTGCTAAATCTTTAGCTGTAGTGCGTGATTTTGTAGTTGCTGCAAATATTAGTGACACTGAAGCTAACAAATTACAATGGTGTGATATTGCTGACGAAACAAATTGGCAGTCTGGAAACGCATCACAATCCGATTTTCAGTTTATTGCTGATGGCGGCACAATACAAGCAATTACTGGTGGTGAATTTGGCATTATCTTGCTTGAAAAATCAATTTACCGTATGCAGTATGTTGGATCACCATACTTTTTCCAGTTTGATGCTATATCAAGAAACATAGGATGTGCTGAAGGTAATTCAGCTATTAACTCTAACGGTATTACATACTTTTTATCAGATGACGGTTTCTATATGTGTGATGGTAGAGCTGTTACACCTATTGGTGCTGAAAAAATAGATAAATATTTTTATGCTAATTTTGATGTTACAAATTCAAACACTATGTCTGCAGCTGTAGACCCAGCTAGAAAAATTGTAGTATGGAATTATCCTACAGTAGATGGTGGTCGTGAACTTCTTGTTTACCATTGGCAGTTACAAAAATGGACTAGAGTAGAAACAACAGTTAATTATCTTGCTCAAAACTCTGTAGCTGCACAGTCTGGCACTACATTAGAAGGTTTAGATTCTGCATATATTTTAAATGCAACATCATTAACATCCGCACAAAATGGTAAAACTTATGCCATTGCAAGTATGGGAACTACTACTACTGCACAATGGACAGCTATTGGTGTAGTTGATACTGCTGTTCAAGGTACTAAATTTACAAAAAGTGGTGCAACAGGAGTAGGAACTGGTACTGTAGTAGACTTAACAGCATCTCTTGCAGCATTAAAAACAATGGACACAATGCCTACATCATTAGATGACCGTATTTATGCTGCTGGTAAATTTGTATTTGCAGGTGCGTCTACAACATCTATTGTTACATTTACAGGAAATAGTTTAACAGCAAATATTATTATGTCAGACGTAGAAGAAGGTTACAATTCTGTAGCAACACTTGTTAGACCACTTGTTGATAATGGTGGTGCATCTGTAGCTATTGCTTCTAGACGTGAATTAGATGATGATATTCAATTTAATTCTAATTCAGTTACAGCAGGTAATTTTGTTGTAGGTCAAAATTATGTTATTACATCTATAGGAACTACATCATTTACCTCAATAGGCTCTCCATCAAACACAATTGGAAAAATATTTAAAGCAACTGGAGTTGGTTCTGGAACAGGTACTGCAGATAAATGTAGTGGTGAAGGTGGTCGGATTTCATTAAGAAGTGCAGGTAGATTTCATAGATTAAGCATTACTCCTGCTGGAAACTGGACAACTGCCGTAGCTGTAGACCTTACATTAGAGCCACAAGGCGGTAGATAATGGCTCGTAGTGATATGTATAGAGGGTTAAACCCTGCAGGTGCAAATGAACGTGAAATTAGTGAAGTTACCAATAATATATTAAATGGTAAAACAAATAACACTGGAACTGTAACTTTAAATGTTAGTAGTGCTACTACAACTACAATTTCTGATGAACGTATAGGATTTAATAGTGTTATACTTCTTATGCCTACTACAGCTAATGCAGCATCATCTTTAACCAATGTATATGTAAGTGCTAGGACGCAAGGAACTGCTACATTAACTCATTCAGCAAATACAAATACGGATAAAACATATAGTTACATTATAGTCGGATGATTCTTAATTACATACCTAAAGACCAATTGCGGTCACATTGGGACTATGTCAAACATGGTCTTGAGTTAGTTCGTGCTAAAGGTCACACAGAGTGGATAGTAGAAGATGTTTACTGTGACTGCTACGAAAATCGTTCTATGTTATTTATTGGTATAGTAGATAACAAGCCAGTAGGATTTGTAGTACTTCAACCTATAGGAAATACACTTCATGTGTGGGCTACATGGTCAACACTAAATGACAAAACATTATTTCAACAAGCATGGCAAGAAATACAAGCAATAGCAAAACAAGGCGGTAAGTCTAGAGTTACCTTTTCATCTCAACGTAAGGGATGGGAACGCAGTGCAAGAGAATTAGGATTTAAACCACAAACATGGGAATTTATACTTTAAGGATATATTATGGGTGCAGGATTTTTTCAGAATTTAAACAATCAAGGTGCAGTACAAAATGCAACTATGCCAACCTATCAAGGCGGTGGGTATACAACTACACAAGGTGATAACTTTAACTATACAACACCTAATGCTCCGTATTGGGGAACGTATACAGCACCTATGAATATTAATGCAACAAATCAACAACCTGCTGAACAACCTAAATATGATAGTCGTGGAAGATTAATAAAGACAGCTAAAAAATCTACAGATTCCAACCAAGATTCTTTTAATAACCCAAGTCCTCTTCCAAATTACTCTATGTACATTGCACCAGAACAAATGCCAGACATTAATGCTTACTTACAAAGTCCTAATTCATTATTAGGTGCATTACAAAATGCTGGAGTACCTAGTTCAGGTGCTGGCAGATATTCAAGTTTACTATCAACAAATTCTTCTAAAGGCAAATAATATGTTTAAATTACATAATTGGGTAACAGATTTAGTTCAATCATTTACATTTTACGGTGGTGGTTCTGGTGGTGGAGGTAGCTCTACTACTAAATCAGAATTAGACCCAACCGTTAAGCCATTTGTTCAATATGGATTAGAGCAAGCTAAAGGTCTTTATCAATCTAACACACCACAATACTATGGTGGTCAAACTTATGTAGCACCATCTGCTCAAACACAAGCTGCATTGCAAGCACAACAAAATCGTGCATTAGCAGGTAATCCATTATTGACACAGGGTCAACAACAACAATCAGATGTTATTAGTGGCAATTATTTACAAAACAATCCATACTTTAACCAAGCTATGCAAGGTGCTGCACAAGGTGCTTCACAAAATTATATGGATGCTATTAAACAGGCACAAGGTGGTGCTTCTTTAGCTGGTCGTTATGGATCTAATGTATCTGCTGATTTACAAAATCGTGCTGCCAATACATTATCTAATACACTTGCTAACAAGTACGGTGAACTAGCTTATCAAAACTATGCTAATGAACGTGGTATGCAAAATGCTGCTGCTCAATATGCTCCAACTATGGCTGCTGCTGATTACAATGACATTGATAGATTAGCTGCTACAGGTAAGACTGCGGAAGATTATTCTAAAACTGCTTTACAAGCTGACATTGACAGATTTAATTATCAACAAAATTTACCGTATCAAAAACTATCTCAATATCTTGGTGCAGCTTATGGTGTGCCAACTGGTCAAGTATCTACTACACAGCAATCTGGTGGTGGCAAGATAGTGTGCAGTGCCATGAATAAAAAGTATGGCTTTGGAAATTTTCGTAATGCTATCTGGCTTAAACATTCAGCTACAATGCCTAATGCTAAAACAATTGAAAAAGGTTATCACAGATTATTCTTGCCAGTTGTTGCGTTTGCATTTAGTGATAAACAAACTTTTGCTCGTAAGATTGTTCGTAATATTTCAGAACATATTGCACGTCACAGAACTGCTGATTTATGGAAAGAGATGCGTGGTAAAAAACGTGATCCATTAGGTCGTTTATATCGTGCAATCATTGAACCAATTTGCTATGTAGCAGGAAAGGTTTAACATGGGTCAAATGCTCATTCCTGCATTAATAGGTGCAGGTGTAGGTGCTGTAGGCGGTGCTGCAATGGGTAAGAATCCATTTACGACAGCAATGCTAGGTGCTGGATTGGGTGCTACAGGTGGTGCTGGTGGACTATTTGGTGCTGCTACTCCTGCTGCCGTAGGAACTGCTGGTGTAGGTGCTGGTGAAGGTTTAATCGGTGGCTCATTACTTTCTACTGCTGGTGGTTTAAGTGGTGGCTCTGTTGCATTACCTGCTGCAACATCTGGTGCATTATCTGGACAAAGTATTTTAGCTGGACAAGGTAGCAATCTTACAGGTGCTGGTATGATGGGTGCAGTTAATAATGCTGCTACAGTGCCTTCTAGTTTATTAAGTTCTGTAGGTGCTGGTGGTGCTATGACAAATGCTGGTGCTATACCACTAACTACAATGGATAAAGTAGGAAATTACTTTTCAAATCTTCCTACCAATGCTATGAATTATGTTAAAGATAATCCTTTATCTTCTGCTAAAATGGCTTTAGATGTAGCAACCCCACCACCACAAAGACCAATGGAAGCTAACGTTCCTCCAATTTTAAGAGGTAACTATGACCCATCTTCATCATTAATGAATGTATCACCTAATACAAATTTAAATTTAAAAGGTAAAAATGGATTATTAGATATGATGGCTAGCATTCCATTAACAGATGAAGAACGTATGAGATTACAACAATTAAGTTACAGAGGATAATATTATGGCATTATTAGATGACTTTTTTGCATCATCATCCCCAACATCTGGAGGAGGTTTTTCTTTAAATTCTTTATTAGGTACTAATGTACCAGAATTTTTGAAAAGAAACCTTACAGACGAAGAATTAGCACAACTACAATCAAAATCTAATTTTCAAACAGCTTTAGGTCTTGGTAAAGGATACGCTTCTCAATTATACCAAAATAAACCTATGTGGCAAAAAGTGGTAGGTGCATATTCTGGTGCTGCTGAAGGTAGACAAGCACCATATACAACAGCACAAGAAGGTATTTTTAAAGCATTAACAGGTAAAAAGTTAATGGGTGATGTTGAAAAACAAGGCTATGAAAATTTTATGCTTGGTGCAGAAGCAAAATCAATGAAAGAATTAATTGCTCAAGAACCAGACCCAATTAAACAAAGAGAAATGGCAGGAAATTTTAAAGAATATATGAAACGTAAATATGGTTCAGACCCATCATTACGTCAAATTCCAGAATATGATAAAAATACTATGGACTTTTACGGTGCCATTGGATTTGACCCCACTAAAGCATCTCAAGATGAATTAGCAAAAGCAAATCAATTTTATATAAAATATAGTGGTGCACCTACTGCAACAGAGGCTATGAAAGAAACTACAAGTCGTGCTGATTATAATGCTAAATTTCCTAATTTACCACTTGCTAAAACTGCCACCAAAGAAGATATATTTAAAGAAGGATTAAAAACATTTAATCAACCTGTAAGTGCTCCAATGTCAACTGCAAATGCTGTTAGTCAATATACCAATCCTCCTGCAAACATTAATGTTCCTTCTACAGACATTATTCCTAGTGGTCAAGAACAAAATATTTATCAACAACCATCTACAACACAGTATCCACAAGTTAATCAACCTGTGCAAAAACCAATTACTGATGCTAGGATATTAAAACCAAGACCAGAAACATCTGTAACTCAAACTGTTGCTCCATCACAAACAAAACCTGCACCAATACAAGTTCCTTTTGTTAATAATAATACTAAATCAGAAGTTGAAAAACAAAAAGTTAGAGATATTCAGCCTACAGCACAAAAAACTGTTAATCAAGCAATGAATAGTTTAAATCAATTTGAAAAAACTGCTATTGAAATATTAAAAAGACCAGACATTAATCAATCTTTTGGTGCATTTGGTAAACAACGTGCTGGTTTTCAAGGTACTACTGCATATGATATTAATAACTTATTAGAACAAACTAGAAGTTCTGCATGGATATCTGCATTTAAAGATTTAAAAGCAGCTTCTGCAACAGGAAGTTCTGGTTTAGGTGCTGTATCTAATCAAGAAGGTGAAAATTTAATTAAAGCTACAAATAGAGTGGATATTGGATTAGACCCTAAAGCAGGTAAAAAAGCATTAATAGATTATTTAAAAACAATTCAAACTGCTAAACAAAATCTGCAAAAAGGTTATCAATATGATTATGGTAATGATTTTGAATTTCCTAAATCAGAGATTCTTCCATTTACAACAACATTACCAACACCACAAGGAAATGTAAAAGCATTTTCTGGTCTTAATCCAGAATTGCAATCACAATTTCCTAGATATGATTTAAACCCTAACGCTTATTATACTATTATTAATGGTAAACTTAAATTATTGGAAATGAAATAACATGGCTGAACAACTATACAATCTTATAGATGTAGAACCACCTAAAAAATTATCTGTAACAGCTCCAGAAGTAAATGTTACTGCTAATGCAACAGACCAAGTTGGCTCGGATGTTCCTTCTCCAGAGTTTCAATTTAGCCCATTACAAACTATTTCTAATATTCCACAAAGCGGATATAACCTTGGAAAAGGTTTTTATGATATGTTACGTCATCCTATTGATACTGTTTCATCATTAGGTAAAATTGCAGCAGGAACTGTTACATCTTTAGAGCCAAATTTTATTCCAAGAAATCAAGCAGCCAATGCAGAAAATGAAGCATTAGCAAAAGGAGTGGGTAATTATTATAAAGATAGAATAATGAATCCTGCTAGAACTTTACAGGAAGACCCTATAGGTGCTTTATTTGATTTATCTACTATTTTAAGTGGCGGTGGTGGTGCTGCATTAAAACTACAATCTGCTGCTGGCAGAACAGGTGGTGCATTAGGAAAAGCTGCTGAAACTGCATCAACAGTTGGTCGTGTTACTAATCCATTATATATGATAGGTAAAACTGGTGAAGTTGTTGCCCCACATCTTTTAGGTGCATCTACAGGAACTGGTACAGAAACTATTAAACAAGTTTATGAAGCATCTAAAAAAGGTGTTAATAATGCCATCAATCAAATTCTTGAAAAATCTGATGTTAATGATGTTTTAAATAAAGCTCAACAAGGTTTGCAAAAAATGATTGCAAATAAAAATATTGAATATAAAGATGCAAAAACAGGATGGTCTGCAGATAATACTCGTTTAAGTTTTTCTCCTATTAAAACTGCATTTAATGATGCTCGTAATTCTATATTTTATAAAGGTCAAGCTACTGTTGGTAAAGAAGAATTAAAGGCTATTGATGAAGTAGGTGCAATTATTAATGAATGGGAACGTAAACCATCGTTACATAATGCTTCTGGGTATGATGCTTTAAAGCAACGTATAGATGCTGTTTATCCAGATAGTCCTAAAATGACACAAGCACAACGAATTATTGACCAAACTCGTAATGCTGTTAAAAGTCACATTATTGATAATGTGCCAGAGTATCAAACAGCAATGCGTGATTATGAAGATGCTATAGCAAGTATTAATGATATTAAAAGTAGTTTTTCATTAAATACTAGAGCCAGTAAAGAAACAGCACTTAAAAAACTTCTTAATACAACTAAAGATAAAACTGGCATTAAATTATCTTTAGCAGATAAAATGAAAGAATCTACTGGCATTGACCTTACTCCAGATATTGCTGGTGCTAATATGCGTGGATTGTATGCTGAAAATTTACTTGGTCAAATTGGTGGTGCAGGTGGCTTATTAAATGCTTTTACTTCTGGAATTAGCCCTGCAAATATTCTTGGCATTGCAGCCACTTCTCCAAGAGCAGTTGGTTTATTAACACATGCTGCTGGTAAAGTTGCTAGATATGCTAAACCTATAGATTTAACTGCTAGAACTGGTGTGCAATTAGCTAACATTCCAAAAACAAATGGTTTATTAGATGCACAACAACTTATGCAAGAACTCAATCAATTATACCCACAAGAACAACAATAGAAAGTTTATCAATGTCTAATCAAATTGACCCAATACAATATGGGCAACTCATTGCCCAAGTTCAAAACTTACAAGACAAGGTAGATAGCATGGAAACAGATATAAAATCTCTCCTAGAGCTTGCAAATAAGTCTAAAGGTGGTTTCTGGGCAGGTATGGCTATTGCTTCTGCTATCGGTGGCTTTATAACATTTGTAACTAATCATTGGTTAGGTAAATGAAAGTCCTTGCTTACTTTACAGTTTTAGTAATATTTTGGTTATTCTTAATTGATACACCTTATGCTAAAGACCTTGTAAAAGAAATGGTTATGGTTACAGAGGCAGGTGAAATTGTACTAACAAGTGAAGAGTGTATCTTTAAAAAAGAAGGATTACAAGGTTATGACTACGCTGCTTATGCAACTGACAAAGGACATCCTAACCATGAAGGTTGCTGGAAGTCTGATAACTATGAAGGTAAGCACGCTGTCTATATATACTTTCCAGAGATAAACCAAACAGCAGTATTTGACGCTAAACTATTTAAACCTAAAGCCACGATATGACATTTATTACAGAGAACAACATTGCCAATCTATATTCGGCTTTGATAGAATTCCCTGTGTTTGATGAATATAAACTACCCCCTTCATCTAAAGTAGATTTTGTAATTGTGCATGATGACAGTATATGTGGACAATACGAACCACCAGAGCAAGGCGAACCTCATGTCATTACCATTAGTACAGCACGTCATTCTCATTTGTATCCAGTCTTAATGACTCTTGCACATGAGATAATTCATATGTGCGTATATTTAGAAGCACCTAAAACAGACAGATATACTAGCCATAAAGGTTTATTCTTAAAACTACAAAAACGTGTAGCCAATCATCTTGGCTTTGACCCAAAGGAGTTGTAATGTTCGGTTCAATCATATCTTTAATCTTACCAGCTTTAGTCCCAGCATTTGCTGACGGTGCTAGAGGTCTTATAGCCAAGTTTACAGGCGGTGCAGGTGGACAACCACAGAACATGACAGAACGTATAGAGCTTATGAAAGCAGAAGCTGAAAAGTTACAGGCTTTAGCTGCATTAGATAACCCTACTGGCGAACCTTCTAAATGGATTATAGACCTTCGTGCTTCATTCAGATATGTCATTATAACTGCTATAATGATATTTACTGCTATTGTAGTATTTAACCCAGACGTTGTAGGTGCATCTGTAGTAGCAGTATTCCTTGACATGACTGGAGCTTGTATGTCTTTTGTTATTGGCGAAAGAATGTACTTGACACTTAAAAAATGATTGTATTAAACATAATGAATTGGATAGGTTTAACTATCCTTAAGTTTTTAATAGTAGCATTGTTATTTGGTGCTATGGGTTTTTCTATTATCTTTATGTATGCTATGCAATATTTAACACAAGCCTTACATTATGTAGACAAAAATGTTAATTGAAATAAAAAGATATGAGTTTAATGATACATATACTGTAGGTAGAATGTATCTTAATAATGTTTATTTCTGTTATACCCTAGAAGACGTAGTTAGAAAGGGAGCTAAAGTAAATGGAAAAACAGCTATTCCTGCTGGTACTTACGATGTTATTATTGATGATTCTGCTAGATTTGGCAAGCCTATGCCTCATATTTTAAATGTACCTCATTTTACAGGTGTAAGAATACATTCTGGCAACACATCTAAAGACACAGATGGATGTATCTTATTAGGTCATACATATGCAGGTAAAGATTTCATAGGAAATTCTAAATTAGCATACGATGTGTTTTTTAATAAACTTAAAGAAGATAAAACGGCAACTATTAAAATATGGTAGAGTATTTAATATGTGATGTGCTTTGTGCTATTGACCATTTAAAATATGTATTACTCTTGCTTTTAGGATTTATAGTATATAATAGTTTATCTAAACACTAGAGACTAATATGAAAATATTACTTATTGATATTGAAGTAGCACCAAATACTGCTCATGTCTGGGGTATTTTTGACCAAAACATCTCCATCAACCAATTGCTAGAATCATCCTATACTCTTTGCTATGCAGCCAAGTGGTATGGTGAATCTAAAATCATGTTTGACTCTATTCAAAAATCTGGTAAACAAAAGATGCTAGACTCTGTGCATAAACTTCTTGATGAGGCTGATGCCATAGTCCACTACAACGGTTCTAGGTTTGACATACCCATACTACATAAAGAGTTTTTACTCTCTGGTATGCCTCCTCCAGCACCCTCTAAACAAATAGATTTACTTCAAGTAGCTCGTAGACAGTTTAGATTTGTTTCTAATAAGTTAGACTATGTATCACAGGCTTTAGGTCTTGGTGCTAAAACAGCACATGAAGGTCACGCCTTATGGTTAAAGTGTATGAATGATGACCGTAAAGCATGGAAGACAATGGAAGAGTATAATAAGAATGATGTTATATTACTTGAGAAAGTATACGATAAATTTAAAGGATGGATTAAACAACATCCAAATCATAATGCGTATTCCGCAAATGTATGTTGCCCTAATTGTGCATCACGCAAATTAAATTCAAGAGGTACGCAAAGAAGTAGAACTGCTATATATCAAAGATTCCAATGTCAAGATTGTGGCTCGTGGGCAAGGTCTGTTAAGTCAGAAAAGATTGCTAAAGACTCTGTAGTAACTATTTAAGGTTAATAATGAATATTGAAAAATTATGTGAGCATATGGTAGGTAAAATGATAGTAGAAGCAGAATCCTACTATGGTGAAGATGTGCTTATTTTAGTGTTAGATGACGGAAGCCATATTGAAATTAGTGGTGATGCATTATCCATTTATTCTGAAGTTCCAGAACTAGACGATTAAATTAAAATCATTTAATTTTTTATTCTCTAATTCGTATAAATCTGCTTTTGTTTCAAATGATGTATTATCACTTCTAGTTCTTACAGTTCCTTTTTTATAAAAACTAGCTTGCTTTAAAAAATCATTTTTATCTATCCATCCGCAAATAGTTAAAATCATACTATTTCTATTTAAACTACAAAATATATATCTATCAACTTTATATTTATCTTGTAACCCAATCAAATTATTAACATAATATGGTTTAGGGGCACAATTCCTTCCCATAGTTTTTACATCATAAGTTTTGTCTTTATAAGTAAAGTCTATGCCTCCATCAAATCCGTTAGAGTTTTGCACTAATGGTAATCCAAGTAAATTTTGAACAACTGACTGACCTACAATACCTCTTAATTGTTCAGAGGCATCACCATCAGCAACGCCTCTTTTCCCAAAATTAGTTTTTTTTAATACATTTCTACAATGGAAAACAATTTCATCTTTTATTGCAATGTTAATCATCTACCATTTCAAGTCTTTGTAGCTGTGCTGTAATTTCTGGTGGATTAACAGCAATCTCATCTTTCATTACTTCTAGTAACTTATCTTTATACCATTCAGACTTTTCAAGGTCTTGTTCAAATGAACTTTTAAATGGATAACGTAAGTCGTATTTCATCTTACATCCCTTTAAATACCCAATAAACTCTTCCTTTGTTAAACGACTAGCAATAACATCTATTGCCTCTATACCGCCTTGTAAATAGTGCGGTGGTCTATTAACCATATCAACCATTCTTATCCCCTTATAAACATTAAATTAATAACTTGAAATGTACCATAAATAAATGCAGCAATACTAACTAATATTAATAACCATACAATCCAATCAATAACTTTTAGTATCCTATCCATCTGCCTTCTTCCCTTCCTACTCTTACAGAAACATAATTCCTAGGTTTTCTTTTGCTCACTATATCTTGTATTGTTATTTTTGGCAAGACTAAATAACCATCACTTTGTAAACCTCTTAATCTTTTGTTACTAGTCTTAAACACTTTCCTTAAATCTTTAATAGAGCATTTAGTATTTAATGCCATATATTCATTCATTGCTTTAGAATCTTTTTGGTCATCTAATTTAGTATACATGACCTACCCCATGTAATTCTTCTATCAATCTAGCAAACTGTATCATTCTTTCTATGGTCATTGGTTCATACTTTGTTGGAAATGCTTTTTTATATGCACCAATTATTTGTTCCTGTGTAAGTGGATTATTCGCCACTGTAAGCCTCCGTTAATTTTTTACTATCATATTTTTTAGCATTAGTTACTTTAACAATGTTTTGCGTGTCTGGTATTAAAGGCGTTATTGTTACATTATGCAGTTTAGATTTAAGGTCTTTAAACCAAGACATTTCTTTAGGTTCAGATGACATAAGACCAGACCATACAAGTACGCCTGTGCTATCAAACTCTTCTACAAGCCATGCTATAGGTTTCATTAATAAAATACCATCCTTCCTATGTGCGTTTTTTTCCTTTTACCAAACCATTCTTTCTTTGGCGATATCGAGTCATCATGGAAATATAAAGCATTTGCAACTGGGTTAGTATGTTTATTATAAACAATCGTATCAATAACAAGAAGTTTAGTTTCCAAATACGCCCTTTCATCAACTGGATCGTGGGATTCGTCTTGCACAGCAAACTGATTATTAGCATAAACGACAGAGCATACAGAGTAACCCCAGCGACCACTATGCAACCTATTACGAATAACATTAATCACCCCAACCTTTTCTTCTAATGAACGAGT
>Ga0209596_1002318_pt1 | contig 15744 bp, 3 predicted proteins | sample M_130807_MF_Meta_FD_187314 | JGI IMG/M metagenome (GOLD analysis project Ga0209596, IMG submission 187314) | Freshwater microbial communities from Lake Montjoie, Canada to study carbon cycling - M_130807_MF_MetaG (SPAdes) (version 2) | ecosystem: Environmental > Aquatic > Freshwater > Lake... | reverse complement strand
TTTGCCCAATTTGACAAACGATCAAATCTTATTGATGTGAGTTTGTACATGATTCCATTACCATCTTCACCACTAAATGTAGCTAGATTAATTATCCCCAATGGAGCCGACACCATGAATGATGTTAAGTTATTAATTGCCTTGACTCGATAAATGTTATCAAAGGAACCTGCATTACCGAAATTTTTAATAACAACAAAATCATCAACAGCTAATCCGTGGCGGTCGCTAGTATTAATTGCTAAGTTTCCGCTTAATGCATTAGTAATGTTGGTAACCAAAATACCCAATTGCTCGGCTCTATATAAATCCCAGTCCTTGTTACGCTTGTTGGCCGCCCATAATGTATAACCAGACCCTATGTTTGAAATTAATGAGCTGATAGTGGCAACATCAATGTTATCAATATCAAAAATTGTACCATTAACATCTGACGTTTTAATGTATCCAGCGGTACGTAGTTCACCTTCGATATTAATTTTATCTTTGGTAGTGAGGAATACGTTCTTAGTATAATTCTTTGGTTGTATTCTGATTTGTTTGTCAAGTATTACTGAGGTACTTGGTGGGAAATATCCGTATGCACCAACAGTTTCAGTATCTCCAGTATTTAAAAATTCCAAGAAGCTGGGATTTTCTGAAAATGCTGTTTCAGGCAACAGAACTTCAATTTGTTCATTGCTGTCAATTGCACCATATTCGCCTACTCTGATAGCCCAATTTTCAAAAAGTTCAACACCACTGGTAAAGTGATCAAATTTTGCACCAAGTAATGCTGTGGCAGCACTCTTTGTACCTTTCTCTTTTATATACCCTTGGTAAAACTTTACTTGACTAACATCGTCAACACCCAGGTCAGTCAAGTAATCACGTGATCTAAATCCTATTAATCCCTTGCCAAATTTATCAAATTCTGACTCAAGATTGACATTATCTATGTTGTAAAATCCATCACTCTGCGCCGCTAGGGTGTCAAAGTTTGGCAACAATCCAGTTTTAATAGATGTTTTTTCAATTAGCTTCCACTTTGAATACGGAAATATGTCTGATGCTGGCAAGTCGTCATCAGCAACATAATATTGATTTTTAAATTCAACCATTTGTCCGACTCTATAATCTGTTCCTGAAGTCCATAGTGGGACTGAATTGTCATTATATATAAATCCTGGTGCATATAACGTACCATCCCAATCAACTGTTTTATGACCAACTAACTTAATACGTAGTTGTCTATTTCCAGTTTCTGGTTCATATATAACATCATTAAATAATGTTTTGTTGTCAAATATGATAGAATGTTCATATTGTACCAAGTTCATTTCAATTAATGCAATTGATCCGCCTGTTGCAGTTATAGTAAATGTGTTGTTAATTCTAACTATGTTAAACTGATCATTTTTTAAGTAATTAAAGTTTTGATCCACAACACGACTTGCGCCGGCCGCAGTGCTGTTGATCTCATCAACTACATATCCTGCTCTGTTGAGAGTAATCCTGGATGCAAGTGGGTTTAATACCAATACTGTTTCTGTTCCCCATCCTTGCTGCCCCCAAGTTAAAAACTCTTTGCAAGATAAGATAAAATCTCTGTTCTCATTTAAGTCTATATCATATTCATCAAATATAACACCTTGTGAAATTAAGTAACGTTGGTAGCTAACTAAAAAGTCTACTACTTGTTGTTTATTAACAAACTCAGATCCATACGGTATGTTGATCTTGACAGGATCGTAATCTTTATATATTGTTGCAGTTGATGTGAGTACTTTGATAGTATAATTATTGGAATTTTGTATACTTGCAATCATAGTAAAATATGGATTGGCCAAGTCGTATCCTGATACTTTAAATCCAGTACCAGTGCGTTCAATAATCACACCGCTATAAGTAACTCTAGCTTGAGCTACCGATTTCTTAATTGATACTGATTGATTATCGTCAGGAATTAATATGCTTTTGCCAATTGAGTTTGGACTTGCTTGCTCAGCAAATGCATTGTACATATCCACACTACTAAATCCAGCTAGACTATACACCAAGTTAACATTGGTATAGTCGATAATATCACGCAATTTACCAACACCATCAATACCAAATCCAGTTAATTTATCAGCAATCCAATTTAAGTAACTGGCTTTTGATAATACTTCGTCTCCTGATAACTCTGTGTTAATTTCATAGTCAGTGAGTTGCATACGTTTGCTTTTACCATCAAACGTAAATTCATTAATATCTGTTTCGTACAAGTATTTGTCATTATCAACATATAGACCCAAATATTTGGCTGGTTTTGTAATTGCCATAATTGCTTGCATCGCGTATGGGTACTCACTACTACGACGCCAAGCCGCTTCAACTGGTCCAATATTGCCCACTGCCCAACTTATTTTGGTTTTTTTACTGTCAAATTGCTTAACAAAAATGTCCAGTGGAGTTCTTAATTGGCCATTTTCATCAGTTGGTATGATTTGTAATAGTTCTGGTCTAATAAATCTTTTATCAATTCCTTTCCTTTCACCAAAGAATATAACACCATCTCTGAGATCTTCCCATAGCACCAAGTTACCGCTAGTATAAGGTGCAGAACCATATCGTTGTTCCCACCAGCTGGGCTGTTGTGAAAATCCAAGCATTTCCCAGGGATGAGTATTTGGCCGAGCAGTATCGTAAAAATGATCAAATATTGCACGCCACGATCCTTGTAGCAATTCACCAAATACTCGGTCAGTATGTTTTGCGTAGTTCCAGGTGTAACTATTGCTTCCTATAAATGTATTGTGGCTAGTATAATTTAATCCATATTTGCCAGTCCAAGTAGTAAAGAACTGAGTTAATGTTTGATCGTATTCTGCTTTAGTATAGTCTGTTTTTCTAAACGCACCAGGTTTAACATCATACTCTGTTATCTTATGTAGATCCCATTTTACTTTAATATTGTTGTAAATGCGTTTTTCAAATTCTAACAATATGTCATCACGATAATCGCCAAATGCCGGAACGACACTTCCGTCGTGTCCTTCAATACATAATGTTGGAGTAACAAATGTAGTATCTGTATAGATGCGTGGTTGTTTGGCAGGCCACATTCCCATTTTGGATGGGGTTTCAGGGATATAACTACCATCAGTTGAGCTGTATTCCACTATACGCAATTCATCATCAACTGCAATTGTGTCTGGAGTTAATATAATAGCTGGCCGTTCTGTTGAGAACGTATAATCTTTACCATAAACTAATTGACTATTATTAACATACACCAATATACTACGTCTACTAGTATTATCTAAATTAAAGGCGGTTAACAAGTCATAATCATATTGCTCGTCGTTTTCAACAGTAATAGTTGATGTGTGATCAATGTGTTTGCTGCCGTAAGCCAACATATCACTGTAATGCCACGGAAAACTATTAGTCTTAACCAAGTTAATATCTGTTAATATAGTATCTAATACTGCTGGGATATCAGTAAAATCAGCAATATCCATGTTAATAATTTGATCTAACAATTTATGTTTAAATCTAGAATATTCTCTAGATGCATTGTCAATCGCACCAATAACATTAACGTCGGGGTGAGTTAGAAATAATGCTGCCGGGATCATACTGCTACTATGTTGTAATATTGATCCGCCAACATTTTTAATCTTGGGCAAATCTCGTAAATTGCTAACACCAGGGTAAACACCAGAAACTAAGTTACTGGTTTCATAAATTTCTTTAACATGTCCACGCAATTGCCCCAGTGTAAAGACATCAGATTTTTTGTTAATGGAATTAATTTCTAAATTTTTAGGTATTTGATAGAAACTGTTTTCAAGTATTGTGCCGCTAGGATAAACAAAGATGTTTATTTTGTCATTCTCTGCCGCAACAGAAGTATTCAATAAAGTAACAAACTTACGTCCATTAATTCGTTCAAACACGTAATTGTCGCTGGAAATAAATTTGTTATTTAAATATAATTTAAAATTGGCAAGATAGTTATCATTTAATCCCCAGTCACCAACCAAGAAACTCTGCTCTAGTCTAGGACCAACAACATATTCAAAATGTTGATATTGTTTCGAGTCAGCAACAGTCTTAACCCACACTGTTTTATCTAAGTACTCGGTCAGGGAGGTATTGGCATGTAATTTGCCTTCACCTATAACTAATGATTGTGTGACTCCGTCAATAGTATAATCAAATGTGTCAGTATCAAAGTTATTCTCAAAAACAATGTCACCGATGTTCTGTATAGACTTGTATGATAATGCAAATCCCAAATTATTATCGATAGTGCCATTACCAATTTGATAACCAAATATTTTAGTACCACCAACCAATGATGTGGCGGTTCCTGAACCACTGCCCACACCAGTCGCAATAAAAATTGTGCCCAGGGTATTGGTTGATGCACCAATTGTCGTAAAATCTGTAGTGCCTATGGATTCAATCTTATATTTTAAGCCAATACTAAAAGCACCAGCAGATGTAACTCCGAGATTGTCAGGTGTTAATGCAAATGTTGAGCCAGGATACTTGTTAGTGTCACCAAAGCTAACACCACTATCATCAAATACATCAAACATGGGAGTTTGGTTTATATTGGTTTTTTGTTGTCCAATATGCCATGCAGAACCATCAAACCAGACTGTTTTGCCACTCTTGGTGGCACCACGAGTAATTAACACAGATTCATTTGCATCAACGTCAGCATGTTCAACCAATGTTAAATGTTTAAATTGACTACTACCATCTCCAAATGGATCAACTACACTGACCTTATAAATCTTGTTAGCAACATCAGGATTAATATCTGCAGAAAATATCACTGTCATACCATCAGCTATATCAACACTATCAACAAGTTTATATTGTGTTTTTTCAACATTGCTAAACGCATCAGTTTCTGTCATATCAAACAAATCTACCGTTTGTTTAAACGTTTTGCCTGAATTATATAATTGCAGATCGTAATTAAACTCCACAATAGGGCGTTTAGCATTAATTGATTGATCAATTACTGGGGTAAATCCATTATACTCCGCAGTTGCATTGATAACATCAACGTGGAACCATCTATTACTTCTGCTCCAGGCATTTTGATCTCGGCTGGCTCTATTAATAGTGATGTAATCCAATTGCATTGGTCCGGCAAAAGAAGGATCCCATGTAGTAGCATCCCAACCAACAGTATCAAATCGTTGTGATTCTGGAATGATATATGCTTCTGGGGTAATCATATCGGCCACAGCAACCAAGCGTATGGAATCTCCAACACCTTCAACATAAAATTCATTAAATTGATATGATTCAGGAGTTACCGTTGAATCAAATTTAACTTTTAATCCATTAGTAAAGATTACATTATTTGGACTAATGTAGGAGGATTTCCCCACGATGTCTAATTCAGCATTGATTGGGGCAGAAGATACTGCATCAATTAATTTAATAGTACCAAACATACCATCATTATTTGCATCTTGATAATACAATGTATCAATGTTTGCTGTAACTGGTGGCAATAATTCTAATCGGTAGTTGTGCGGATTTTTATAAAAGTATTTGGCTGCATAAGTTGTTCCACTTGCGATCTTGATCTTATTGCCGGGTTGACACTCATTTAAATATCGTAATTTAATAATTGGAGTAGAGTAGGTATAGTCAACCTGAAGCGAGAAGATCCCCTGGCGACGAGTCGTTGGTACTATTGTACCCACATCATATGCTTCCTCATCAAATGCATGTTGATAGTCATCATAAATGTTGAATGATGTCCAATCTTCATCATTTACAGAATTATTAACAAAAATTAATGTCTTGTTTTCAATATCTCTAACGCTATCAATACTACCGTATAAACTTTTAAACCCAGCCAGTGTTAGGTTATGTAATTGTTTAAATGTTAAACTAGTTGCAAAGTCCACGACAGTTTGCTCTGGTGCTTCCAAAATCCAATCTTGTGCGGTACGTTGTGGAACACCAAATATTACTTCTCCACTGTCAGTACCATTATACATCATTCCATAAATGTCACGAGTACTTTCGTTCGTTTGGTTAGCATATACTCCAGAAACACCAGGCTCTGCTTGTATATAAAAACTATTGCCATCTTGGTTGAGATTAAATGTATATGTACCACCACGAGCTAATATGATGGTTGGATTTAGTTGCTTAAGCCCACTGAGTTTATAAGCGTTATCTGACGGGACTCTGGTAACTGTGTAGTCTTGATTAAACAATACCCCACTGGCCCCAACATCAACTGAGTCTAATCCATTTGTCAACCAATAATATTGGCTGTAGTTAATGAATTTATCAAAGTCAAATTGACCATCGTAACTATAATACTCATTTGAAAATAATCTATCATGATTGCGGTTATTACCACCATGAAAATTGATTGAGGATAATACATCAGCATAATTAGATACAAACTTTGCTTCATTGGGTATCGATACCACAACACCTGGCTCTAACTGATACTGTTGCCGTTCTAAAGTTGACTCTGGTAGATAATTATCTCCCTGAGCATGTGCTTGACTAGTGGAACGACCGATGTAACCATGTATTCTTTCAAGGCTTGTTTTAGTTACTAATTGATCTAATGTAGCATTAAGAAATTTCTTATTATGGTCAGTTTGAAATATTTGTGGTAGTAATTTAATAGTTCTAGTTGCCATAATTATACCTGATTAAGTTGTGCATTTGTTATTGCTGGGATGATCTGAATGTCTTCGGCTGTCACTGCACTGACAAAAATTTCATCCGGTCCGGCATTGACTTGAAATAAATTGCCAAACTTCTGACTTGTGTCCTGTGACACAATAACGACACTGCTAATATAAGAAGCTAATTTATTATGTAGATATGCACTAAGTTCAGTATAATAAAATGTTTCACCAAAATCCCAATTGTCAATAGAAAAATATTCATTTAATGCAGTGATAAGTCGAGACTTAATTTCTGTGTCACTAATGTTAATTACTGAACTCTTAACTACTTTAAAAGTACCGCGCAATGCTGGTGCGGCTTTGGCTCCAAACAATGGTTTAAATACTGCGGTGTTGTAAATTATTGTATCGCTTATCATCTTGTAATTTTCTAAATCTGAGAAATTTAAAAGTAAATCTTCGCTACTGGGAATAGTTGGTTCTGTAATATTTCCTGTTGCATCAGTTACCCAACGCACATAATCATCACTGTAATTTTTAGTTAATAGATATAAATCTATAATATTGTTTGGTGACGGATCAATTCGTCTATTGTTTGGGCTATTATGTCTATATTGAAAGGACAAATCTTGCCTACCAACTTTATATTCGTAGCTGGTCGATACTGTAATGGTTCTGGTATTACCAGCAATAGTCAATACATAGAATGCATTGTCAGTACTGGCATAAAATACTGTGCCATTTGCATATCTAGTTTTGGCGGCATTAATAGCGGCCTGTGTAGTATGTTGTAATATTATATCACCACTGGATATTGGAGTACGATCTTCGTTAGATTCTATTTTGTAATAAACTCTCTTTGATGTAGTATTAACACTGGGTGCAACAACATCAATGAAAAAATCTGGATTATTCGGAACACCATCGTCGTCTATATCATTAAATGTCACACGAACTCTTTCGTTATTTTCGTATCCATCAGCACCAATTACGCTATCATATACCGCCAACGTAGTGGGTGTTATCAATGGGGTAGCTGAGTCAGGTTGCGAGTTAATTTTTAATACTTTGATTTGATCAGTTACCACTAGTCCAGTTTTGGGATCAAATACTCGCTGTGTATTATCAAAATAAAATCTTGTTTGTAATTCACTTTCAAAGTAATAATCTAAGCCACGATATGTAATAGTGTAAATTGCATTAGTGACCGTAAATTTAATTAACCAACTTGCATCCAAGTTACCAGAGGTGTCATCTGTTGCATATGTTTGACTAAAGCTACCAGTTGCATTTAAATCGTTGGGAGAAATAGTATACCAAGCCAACGTTACCGGATTATATCCCAATCCAAAATTTTGATATTGGTCAATGTAATCCACAACTTCTTGCCGTACTGTGCTGTTTAAGGAATCTACATATGGTGCAATTACCTGTATTGCTTCGGCACCATCTGGAATAATATCTGTTAATGCAACAGGTCCATTACCAAACGATGCTATCTCAGCCGCATCAAAAGTACCATCACTATCAACAGACTTAATTGATGTGTATATGTAACGAGATTCACTTTCATATGTTGGGGTACCTGTCTGAATAGTACGATTAATATCAAAGTAATTGCCTGCGCCAGCATCAAATTTTACTATAGCACCAGGGCGTAAATGAATACGCGGAGCAACTACATATGCACCAATTTTCAATAAATATCCATTACTTTGTTGGAAATTACCAGTAACAGTATTAGTGCCTATAGTTTGTTGATTCCAGTAAGTGTTGGTTAATGTATACCGAGTAAAGTAAGAGTAATAAAAATGTTTAGTTGCTTGATCATTTAAAATAGGTGATATTTTACTTTCAATTACTTGTTGAATATCGCTTATGGTTGTAAATTCAAATGTCTGTGTTAGAGCAGTATCTTGTCTGTATACGATACCATCGTCACAGAAGATGTTTGTACTACTATACTTTCCAGTAGTGTCTAATACATCTAAATAACGGCTGATACCACTGCTTGTCCGGTTAACTGCTTTAACTTTAATTAAGTTATTGAATTTTGTAAATGGAAGAACATTGTAGTCTTCACCATTAACCATGCGATTCTGTACATAGTATTGTTGTGGAGCGTTAGTTCTAATATCTGACAGAGTTTCTCTGGATTTTGCATTAGTTACTGAATACTTTAAACTAACAGATAGAGTTAATGTCTCTGTTCTACCGGCTTTGCTGAGATATGGAATAGATAATTGCACATTGCTAATTTCGTCAGGAGTAATTCTATAATCTAAATTGTTACTGGTTCTGTAAAATAAAGTAAATGGGCCTTGTGGGATGTCAGCAAATATACCATCACCAAAAACTAAATCAATCTGATCATTGCCACGTGATGCAACTTCAAATATTTTTCTATTAACATTATTAACAGTATTATAAGCAATATTTGTATTGCTTATGTTGGGTAATTGTGCCCATTGTGCTGTGGCAAAATTTAAACTGTTAAGTTGATATAACCAAATATCCAGATTGTTTATGTTATCAGTATTAATACTAACAACTCTGTTTACTAAACTTTCCTGGAAATTTAATGATACACTTTGCAGTTCTCCTTGTTTAAACAACACAAAGAATCCAGTATTGTTACTGGCATTGCCTAAATTGTCGTTTCTAGCAATAAGGTTAAAAGTTGAACTAACGTTTGGACTGCTTTCATATATAAAACTTTGCCCTATGGTAGTACCACTTACTGCTTCAAATATCATGTTGCTACCATTTATTTCTGACTTAAATTTATATACGTTACTGCCCTGTGATGACAACCGTAGGCTATATTCATCTGTTTTGACACCATTAAGATATTGACTGTTTCCAGGTTTACCGATTCGTTGCCCTGAAATCATTGCTGAATTCATAACTGTAACAAACTGTTCATACCAATTTGAATTGGTATTGTCATTCCAAAATATTAATGCATTGGATAAACTAACCCCATCGCTATCTGATATTTCTTCAGTTGTAGATATGCTATCTATTTTTAATACACCGCTGGCTGGAACGTTTCGTTGTGGTCGATAATTGACTAACCGTGCCAACCGCAATACGCTGTCTCTGCGTTCAGCAGTATCAATGAAATTCTCTCTGGCATTAAGATCGGCACGGAAAGCTAAGTTTTGGCCCAAGAATGCGATTAGATCAATTAGCGCAATGTATTCACTGCTTTCAATAAAATCGTTAAAATCTTCTGGATAATATAGACGTAAATAGTCAATCATGGACTTACGCAACGTTTCATAGTCGTAGGCTTTAAAGTCAGCGTTTCTAAAACTCTGATATACTTTGGTCCAGTCTTCTGCAACTAATAATGTTTGTTGTCGTGTAATTTGTGCCATAATTTACTCTATTTTAATATTTATGTGGCTTATAATACTGTACTATTAAAGGCTCATTACTGCATTTTTGTTCTGATCAAATTGCATAATTAGCTTTGATGTTTGATTAGAGTTTACTAGACTTAAAATAATTTCCACTTGAACACCTTGGTCGTAACTGGTTACCGTGACCTTATCGGCATTAACTCTAGGTTCGTAATCTATAACTTGTTTAATCTCGTCAACTATTTTTTGTCTGGTATCTTCCATAAGTGGTTCAAATAAATGAGCCCATATTCCACAGCCAAACGTAGGGCGCATAAGTTTCTCACCGCGTCTTATGTTGAAGTGATTTATCAAATCACGCTTAATCAACTCAAAATCAGCTAGTCTAAATTTACGATTAGCTGACTGTGTATTAAATCCTTTGTAGGTAGCCATTATGCCATCAAACTCCCATTATTTGTTAACGTATTTATAGCAAATTTTCCCTTGGCCACGAGGGCTAATCCAGACATTCCAATACTATCGGCAGTGGCTTGGCCGTATCTAGTGATATATGCTCCGGCTGCGCCAAGGTGATGTGCTGATGCCAATACTCCAGCTACATCAGCGGCACCATCGCCTGGTTTGATTGCTCCGTTGCCCACACAACTGCGAAAATTGCTTTCAGTAAACGATTGCATAGTAAGTTCTTGTACACCTGGTGCTTGTAAGAACAGAGCTTTACTGGTTATACCATTCATGCCAGTCCAAGCACCTGGGTCATTTAACACCTGATTACCACTACTTAAACCACCATACAAGGAGTACAAATCTTTGCTGACTAATCCTTGACCAACTAATGCACCAGCACCCATTTGATATTTGCCCACAAATCCTCCCAACGTAACTGCATCATATTTCATGTCGGGTGCTGCCATTCCTACCATATATGCTTTGGTTTCATCTTTGGTTAATGTACCTATTGCGACCACGGGGTCTGGTTGTTTACCAAGATTATTTGCTAGAGTTCCAGCATCCTTGGGAACTGCCGCAACAGCCTTATTGTTATCTACCGGAGGAGGCGGTGTTGCACTATTTGGTACTCCTTCAATCACAGGAGTACCAGTGCTAGTAACACAATTCTTTGCTGGTGGAGGAGGTACCACTCCCTCAGTACCTTGTTTTTTTGCTTCTGCATCAGTCATTGCAATTGCATTTGGATTTCTAATTTGCTCAGAAATAACATTGTGATTGATATCAGGCTCATGTGTTGGTACTCGTGTTGCCACACTGCTTATACGTTTTGGCGAGCTTCTATAACTATCTGCTGTTAATAATGCGTTTGGATATGAGGAACGAGGAATGTCTGCCAATGGAGGCACAGCGGCAGTACCACCACAATTTAAATTTACTTTCTCACCACGCAATGACAATGCCCCTGATGCTTTGACGTTTATTGCTGTACCACCATCTAAATTGGTAATTGCACCGCTTTTAAAATTTAATGTACCACACGCATGAATTGTAGTATTTTTAGTAGAATTGATATTAACATACAAACTCTGTAAATCTGTACCTTGTTCTGCCACAACTGTTAATCTGTTACCAGCATACATATTGATATCTTTGTCAGCATGTAAATTAATACTGTCGGCTGCTCTAAGACTAAATGTGCCTTCACTAAAAATATCTATGTTGCCAGAGGCATCCAGTTCTACCCAAGCGGTACCTTTGGAATTACTGATATAGATAAAGTCACTGGTATCATGCATCAATATTTGATGTCCACCACCAGTCTTTAGTCGTAAAAAATTATTTGCTCCAGTAGTATCTCCATCATCCATCACAAAGGTGTGCCCACCTTTACGTATTTTTTTATCAGCTACATCTTTTCTATTGATTAATCTACCTGGTGTGCTGATACCAAATACTTGACTGGGACTTTCGCGTTGACTTGAACTGAGAATTGGACCACGAACGTAATCAAAATCCAACCCTTGTTTACGTAATTGCAACAATTGTTCTTGATGCAATGGTTTATTATTCTTTTCCCAATTTGGTTGCGATCCTAACTGTTTATTTCTATCATTAAATTCTACTACCGGAACTCGATCTGGTCGTCTATCGGAAGGAATTTCTTTATTATCGGTTATCCAATCACTGTTTATACTTGCACCCATACTGGGCACCATATAATGATTATGTGCATCCATTATACAAGCAATCCAAAATCCTTTTGTAATATCCCCCTCAGCAAAAATTACCAATACTTTAATGCCAATATCTGGTGGCACCATCCACATACCATACGATTGTCTAGTTGTATAGTATCCGTTTTTGTCTTCTTTACTATCTATGTCAGTAGTATAATGTCCATAATATGGCGGGGCATAATTTACTGTAACCCATTTAGTGTTGTCTTCTTCTTGTGGACTTAGTAAACTAACATATACTTGTAATCTGCCCATGCGTTGTGGGTCGACGTTGTTTTTAACAATGGCAATGTATGGCCCAGAATTTACTACTGAGCCATCTTTTGTACCTTCCTGTGTAAACGGTGCTGGTTTATTGGTTGTTTGTGATCGTTCAATTGGCATATTAGATTTCCATATATTTTAGTTCTTCATTGCGGCACGAGCGGCGGCATTTCTCGCTTGCCTTTGTTCTGCCAAACTTAGCGCACCTGGGACGGCTACTGGGCCGGTGTAAGCACCCAGTCGCTCACCAGTATCAGGATTAATGTTGGACATTGCAATTCTAGATTTTTCTGCCGCGGTTACAGCATTTGCTTCGCGTAGTATGGCATTTCTATCCTGGAATTGCGTTGCTTGACTTCGACCAAACTCATCAACTCTAGTTATCCCAGTGGCCGCACCGCCACGGTTTTCCACAAATGTTGATCCGGCAGTACTTAATCTTGATGTGGTTGGTGTGGTTGTTAATGTGGCAGTTGTGGTTTCTAGGGCAACACCATCATTGGCTGCTTGAGCATTGGCTGTCATTGCCGCGCCCATATCTGCATCCTCTTGATCTGCCGCAGTAAGAGCACTTGCTTTTTTAATGTTGGCCAAATTGGCGTCTGTATCACTATATAACCTTATCATTTCAAGTTTCTGTTTAAATAGTCCTCCAGATAATGTATTTTCAATAGTTAAAATTTTATATATACCAGTAAACGCATTCATTGTATCATCAGTTCCACCAGATCTGCGGGCCGAATCATTTTTACCAGGCCACTTAATTAACCCAGTTTCAGTATCTATATCAGTGGGAAATTTAAAATTTACTTTTACTAATAAATTTTTATCGCTCATAATCAAACTACCATCTTTATATGTCCGAGCGTTGGGGTCATCGGTTGATATCTTACGAGATGCAGTTGATGGGTTAACCGTAAATTCTTCTTGTTGTAGATATCCAGGATCACCAACAATTTCCATACTCATACTTAAAGTATCAACCGATCCACTATATATGTTAGCCATTAAGTCATTGGCTCGCATTGCATCAGTTTGTGCTTGTGTTAACTTATTCCCGCCCGGCATGGCCGGAGAAAAAACTAAAGATGTTGGTATTACTTTATTAAATTTAGAAACTTGTGTACCTTCACCAGTGTTTACCGTCTGTGGTGCCGCGGCACCGACTGCGGCAGCATTATTAACGTCTTGTAATCGAGCTGGTCTAGCAGAAACCGCGGTGTAAAATGAAGAATCAAAGTTAATTTTTAAATCTGTCACATCTACGTTTTGACCAGTAAACAGATAATTGTATTCTTTAACGCAATCAACATCTTGAGGTACGGTGCCTTTTTTAATGCCTGGATAATCTACTCCGTGCATCTTGTAAGGAGAAATCACAAATGTGATTTCTCTACAATGGTCATTTCTGTCGGGATCAAAATCACCCATCTTAATTATTGGTGTAACTCTAAAGTGATTGAGCGGATCTCCTGCTTTTGTCAACTGTTCTTTAGCTTTGACTGGATCTTGTGCTTTGTCGGTGTTATTCGCCATAGCAGTATCCACTTCAATTTTAAGTTGCTCGGTTATATAGCTTGAACTTTTCATCATTTGATTAATAACCGTAAGTATGCTGGTACCTTCTCGGAAAACCACATCAGTTCCGGTCAATGCCGCAAACTGTTGTGATGTTGCTATACCAACTGGTTGCTCTGCCGCAGGTGTTTGGGGATTGGTTGGTGGACAATCAGTAGTCCCCACAGTTGCAGCCGCTCCAATATCACCAGTGTTTGGACCGCCGCTACCGGCACCTGCAATCATTGAAACAATTTTTGGTGCTCTATTACCAACTTGCCCATACCATTGACTATTTTTAAGTTCGGCGGCTGCTCCAGAAAAATTTCCAGCAGATAACTTACTACAGAAGCCGGGCCATCCTTTATACCAAGAGTTACCCATATTAAATGTTAAATCAATTAGAGCTCCTTGTCCTTGGGCATTACATAATTTAAATCCCGGAATGTTTTCAGCGGCTTTTGCGTGTGAATTAAAATCTTGAGTAAACAGCGCATCAATTTCTGCTGCCGAATAAGTTCGCATTTCAGGCTTAACTTTACCATCACCAATCAAATGACCAACGCCCACTGTCCACAGACCAAGGCTATCCTGATATGGTACATTTCTAACACCTTCGTGATCTTTAATCATTTGTTTCACATCAGCTGATCCACTAATTATAGGTGCAGTAGATGTTGCGGCAGGCGGTGGTGCGCCGGGTCTAAGAGTTTCAGCATTTTGTTCTACTGGTTTTTTAGTCTCCATGGGTGCAGTATCACCAGGTAGTCGCCCTGGGTCGCCTATTGTTGCTGTGTCGATTGGGGGTAAAAACGAAAACTTATATATAATTGGTGGTCCAACTAAATTGTATTCCTTTTGTAAAAATCTGTTATATTCGTTTAATACTGTGGCTAACCCAGTTGCATGGGTTCCTGTTGGTTTAGCAATACTGTTTGAATTCCTTTTATCATATTCCACTGTGGCTGTTTCTGTAGTAAGTGGAGTTGGCGGAGGTTGCATGGGCTTGGTTGCCACTGGTACCGCTCCGCTTCCAGAAGTATTCTGCACTGGTGCGGCAGCTTGTCGTGATAGCTCTGCTTCGTATTTCTTTTGCAATTCAGGTAAATCTTTATTATATTTGTCTATCTCTTTTTGTCGGGCGTCAACCATGTCAGCAATTGCTTTATCTCTTCGTTCCTTGGTTGCACCACCACGTGCTGAACTAAGTGAGTCCACTTCAGGCTCATTCATTGAAAAGAAATCTGTAAGTAAACGGGTACCACCAGCTCTAATAGTTGTGGTGGTAGGCAAGGTAATGTTTAACTCACTAAGTGCAGAATGATTGTAAGGTACCGCAGTAAAATTATATGTGGTACCTTTCTGATCAAATGCTATAGACATACTCAATAGCCGAATTGGGAAAATTCTAGTCCCTTCAGGAACTCGAACTGGATTGTACGGTTCGTTGCCTTGAATAGCCTTGTCACTGTACCCAAAAAAGTCCAATTGAATTATGTATGGGACTGACATATAATTCTTAATTTTTTCATCTTCACAGGTATTGATTAATCTATCTAAAAAACTAATCCCATATGGTTCTATAATGGTAAAACTCATCTCAAGTGAATTAGTACCTTTATTCTTGCTGTTATGTCCAATAACCGAAGTCATTTTAAATGCGTCGAAATAAAAATCTGCTTCCCAATGTTTATTCCTAGAAAAGGT
>Ga0209596_1002313_pt1 | contig 15754 bp, 17 predicted proteins | sample M_130807_MF_Meta_FD_187314 | JGI IMG/M metagenome (GOLD analysis project Ga0209596, IMG submission 187314) | Freshwater microbial communities from Lake Montjoie, Canada to study carbon cycling - M_130807_MF_MetaG (SPAdes) (version 2) | ecosystem: Environmental > Aquatic > Freshwater > Lake... | reverse complement strand
CCATCACATTTTCGTCCATATTTAATTGGTCTGGATCGGTGCGGCTTGAGAATACTTTATCCGCCAATTCTATCATTCTTTCATAGTTACTTACTGCCATTGTTCAAAATTAACCTAAAATACTTTTATTGCATCAGTATTTCAGCTAAACTATATGTAAATTACAAGTAAATTAAAATTAAAATTAAGTATTATGAAAAATTTTATTACAATTTTTGTTCTCCTTATCTCATTGGTTGGTACCGCCCAAAATAATAATGTACCCTCCGCTATTAGAACGGCTTTTACAAAAGCGTTTGATAACGTAAGTGATGTAAAATGGGAAAAAGAAGGAAAGAGCTACGAAGTAAGTTTTGTGCAAAATGCCAATAAAATGTCTGCCCTTATAGACATGAAAGGAAATATTTTAGAAACAGAAACTGAACTAAAAATTTCATCTTTGTCTCCACAAATTATCAATTATATCAAAGATCATTATAAAGGAAAAGAACTAATTGGTGCCGCCAAAATAATAAATGCTGCTGGAATATTAAATTATGAAGCAGCCATAAAAGGCAAGGATATTCTTTTTGACGCCAATGGGACATTTTTAAAAGAAGTGAAAGAATAGATACAATTTGCAAAAATACGTTTGAGACCTCTAGCAATAGGGGTCTCTTTGTTTTTCAATACCTCAAGCAGAAATAACATAGTACCCTCAATTTAACTTAAGTCATTGTTTTGTTATGTATTACGTATTATAAAAATATAAATTAACAGATTTGACCCAATGTAAGGGATGTTTTCGACACGCAGCGTTATTACTGCATAGCGATTTAATAATTTAGTAATTAAAAAAAAATTACTTACCTTTTGGAAGTAAAGTACCTACTCTATTGCAATTCTAAAGCAACAGGTCTATTTATAATTCTTGTAATCTCTATCATTTCTAAGACTCTTATTTAATCATTGAAATGGACTATACTTATATATTATTGGTATAAAGTGGGTAAAATATAGTCATAATTACTAGAGAGTTTCCATCATTAAAAATTTAAAAAAATGAGATGGGACAGAAGCCAAAAAAAATTAAGGGGAACTCCATTAAAGAGACTAGTCCTAAGACAAGAAGACTCTTTTCCTCAGAACAAAAATTAGTAATCATAATGGAAGCTAAACGAGGAGAATGCTCCATAGCAGCGCTGTGCCTGAAAAACGGTATAAAGGAAGCCACTTTTTATAGATGGAATAAAGAGTTTATGGAAGCAGCTAAAAAGAAGCTTTTTTGATTGAAGAGCGTTACGCTAATTAAATCTTAGTATTCTTATTTTTAAATAGATTAGAATATGGAAATAAAGAAGGTGTTCTGCGGATATATTTTTGATAGTTGTCTAAATGACCCCATTTCTGCATCCCTGCAATTTCTAAAATTCTAACACCACTTATATAGACAAGTAAGATATAGGTAAAAATTGGAGAGATTAAAGTAATATACTGCAGGTTTGATAAGGATGAAAAAGACATAATAGAAATCCCCAACCACAATGTAATTTCACCAAAGTAGTTTGGGTGTCTTGAGTAAGACCAAAGTCCATGAGTAATAAATTGATCCTTATTTTTAGGTTTTTTGCGGAATTGGGACTTTTGCCAGTCGGCAATAATCTCTATTACAAAACCGAATATAAAGACAACCATGCCAATATAAAAAAACAAATTTTGAACTACCCCATTTTTGCTTGCAATGGCTGTTAAGGCACACATTGAACATAAAGAAACCCACATTCCTTGTAAAGTCCATGCCATGAAGAATCTTGTTGGGGAGGGTTTAATAGATGCAAACCTTTTATCTTCTCCACTTTTATGAATTCTTATAAATAAGAAGCTACCTAAACGGATTGCCCATATCATGATGAATAAAGCTAATAAAATGCTGCCTATGTTAATATTTATTACGGAGTAACTTTGGAAGCTTACATAACTCAAAATGAATAAATAAGTGGCACTCCCCGTTAGGTCATAGAATTTCTCTGTTTGAAAAAAATAAGCTGGAATAAACAAAAGCCACTGAATAAGAAAGGCAATCAATACAGCTTGCTGAACCACTTGTAGTCCAGTTAAAAGTGCAATACTATACCCAATACAAAAAGCAATGAGGGAAAATAATAAATTAAGTACTGCTTGCTTCATGATCTATAAAATTTTTTTATTAATTAAGTTATAAACAATAAATAAAATTAGATACACTGCTAAATAGACGCGATAGTAATTCCTTGTTTTGAGATAATCTTTATTATCTGGATACATATTACTAAATAAACCTATAATCTCTTTTTTAAATAGAGGTTTAATATTTATTTTCCAATCATCCGTTTGGTAAACAATTTTCCTAAACTTACTCCTAAAATAGGTGCTAGGAATGCTCCAAATAATTAAAATGATAAATATTAATTGCAGCGCTGTCATAAATAAAGATATAAAATATTTAGACCTAATTTGACCCAATATTTTCCTTATTTACTTTTTTCCATTGATCATTCTAGAAACTATACCAGGATATTTATCAGTATCTGCAAGTACCACTCCTACGATGTGCAATACCATATAGGCATACATACCATATTGTACATAACTATGAATTTGCTTGGAAATTTTATGTATTGGATCTAAGAATTTTACATCTTCAAAAGCCAATACCAAGCCAGTAAATGACATGGTTATAAATAAGATATAAAATAACAAATAAGATTTATTTACATTAATATAATGCTTTTGCTCAGCATCCTTTACTGGAATAGATGCAGCTGCTTTAATTCTTCCCATCACTGTATCTTGTTTGGAAGCTGCCACTTCAATAATGATTCTTAATAACATCAAAATACTGAGTCCAAAGCCTATATATTTATGCAACATCCATAATTTATCACTAAACTCATGTGCAATTGCCCTAGCTTGATCATTGGTCAATACCCCACCCTTATGCATGGCTTGTTCTTGAACCATGGCAATATTTTCTTTTGTTTTAAACAAGGTTGATCCGAAAATTACTGTGGATATAGAAGCAAAAAAAAATAAAAATGTTAGCCAATGCCAAATTCTTAAATAAGCTGATTTAGTATGATCGTTAAATGTAATACTCATATTTTTAAATTGAATTTACGATATATTTATCTACAATGAGTAGTTAAAATTCTCTTATTCTCTTTTCTTACTAAAAGATTCGTTTTATGCCCCCATATATTTTTTCGGGCTTCTTTTCCAGCGTTCTCGATATCCACAATGGGGTAAGGATAGTCTTTACCAATCATCACTCCCAACATCTCTTGCTCCATTAAACTCATTTTATAAGGTACATGTATAAATTCTTTAGGAAGTAGCTTTAGCTCAGGTAACCACTTTTTTATAAAAATACCTTCTGGATCATGGTCTAGACTCTGTTTAATTGGATTATACATCCTAATGGTATTAATACCTGTTACTCCCGCTTGCATCTGAAATTGAGTATAATGTATTCCGGGATGATAGTCTAAAAATAATTTTGCTAAATGGTAAGTCCCTGCTCTCCAATCTTGATATAAATGATGGCAAAAAAAACTCACCAACATGGCACGCATTCTAAAATTAATCCATCCGGTCTCCTGTAAACATTTCATACAGGCGTCAACTAAAGGAAATCCGGTTCTCGCTTCTTTCCAAGCAGTAATATATTGCTCATTAAGAGGGTGTTCCAGCAGTTCATACCCTGCATTAATGCATTTAGTTTCATAACTACAGTCCACTTCAAATTTTTGAATAAAGTGACAATGCCATTTTAACCGAGTTAACATATTTGAAAAAGAGGACTTATAATTTAAGGCTCTTGTAGCGTTATAAATAAACTGATAAGCTTGCTTGATGGAAATATTACCCCAACTTAAGTAAGGTGAAATACGTCCACAACTTACCCTGCTTTCGCTTGGCTTACTAATATGCCTACTGTAGTTTTGACCACGGCCAGTAATGAATGTCTGTAAATACTTAAATGCAAAATCTTCGCCCGCTGGCTGATATAATTTTGGATAAGTATTGAATGATTCAATGAAGTCGATACTTAAAGGATACGGATTTTGGAATAGTAAATCTTCCTGAACTTTGAATTGATTTACGATAACTGGTTGGTGCATATTAGTATACCATTGCTTATCCCAGCCTACTCTATTTTTAATACCTCTAATAATACCATCACTTTGAGATTCATTCCATACTATTTGGTTTGCCCTACAATACTTATTAACCCATTTATCCCTATCATAGGTTAATTGTATTCCACTTTCTTGATAACTAAAAATGGTTTTAATTATAAATTGAGATTGAATAGTATCAAATACTGTAATGATATCAGTATTAAAAATGATTACCGCTTTATTATATGCATTCAACTTTTTATTGATTTCTAATAAAGATTGATACTGGAATTGTAAATGTCTTAGGCTTGTATCCGGGTAAGCCATCATGAATGGCTCAAATACAAAAATTATAAGATAAGGAAGTCCCGTTTCCTCAGCAAGATGAAGGGGAAAATGATCTTGAGTACGTAAATCTCTCTTTAACCAAACTATATTAATTTGTTGTTTTGCCGCCATATAAATTAGTATGCAAATATATACACATTATTAATTATCAAATAATTATGAAAAACAGCAGTTGCCTTAAGAGATTATTCAAAATTAGCATTAATAGTTAATAGTCTTATTGTAGGGCCGATTTATATACCATTAAACCATTCACCCAAGTTTGAACAATATGTATGTTGTGAATTTGGTTAGATTGAATAGCCAATGGGTTTTCAGCAATAATAACAAAATCAGCAAACTTGCCTTTTTCTAAACTGCCTTTTTTAGCTAATTCGCCTGTTGCATTGGCCCCTCCTTTGGTATACATAATAAGTGCATCCTCTGCATCCACACATTGTTTAGGTCCAAGCACTTTACCTTGACTAGTGGTTCTTATTACCGTACTTTCCCATCTTGTTCTTGGGTCATAACTTGAAACGGGCGCATCTGAATGTAATGCAGGTAATACGCCAGCTTCTAAAAAGCTTTTAGTAGCAAACATATTATTTAAACGCTCCTCGCCATAGGGATCTAGTAAGTCGCCAAGTTCGTTTATATAATTATGCAATACAGGAATTACGCCTAGTTGTTTAATTTTTAAAATGATACGATCGTTTATAACACTACAATGTTCTATACGGTGGTGAATATTTAAAGGGTTGCCCGATGCATACACTTTTTCAAATGCCTTTAATACCATATCAATTTCTCTATCGCCATTACTATGCACTGCAATTTGTAGGCCTTTTTTATGAATGGCTAAGAATAAAGAATCTAGTTGCTCTTGGCTTCTTTTATAGGGAATACCGTAATAATCATTTATACCCGTTGCAGGATTTACCATTTGATAGGGCTCATACAACCAACATGTTTTGCCACTTAATGAATTTCCATGAAATACTTTAATGGATTTAACTCTTAAAAATTCGGTTTCTGATTGCGCAATAGAAGCATTATCAAAATCGGCAAGTGTTTTCCAAGAATCGGTCTCATGATGTGCATCTCCTCCTTCCATCTCCGGTAATAACTTATCAATCATCATAATATTAAAACGCATCGGAAAATTTTCAGCTGCTAATTTTTGATAAATTTGAAGTCTATTAATATCAGAACCTGCATCTCCAATACTTGTAATACCTAAGGACAATAAGGTATTAAAATATTTTCGGTAGTTAGCTACTAAGTCTTCAAATGATTTTTCGGGAAATGGAATTATAGCTTCATTTTTAGTAAGGTTGCTAGCAGCTGCTTCTTTACAAATTCCATTTGGACTACCATCACTAAATCTTTCAAATGTACCTCCTTTAGGGTTAGGGGTTTCTTTGGTAATGTGGTTAATATTTAAAATATAAGTATTCACTACCGATTTATGACCTGAAGCATGAGTTAGTATAATAGGATGTTTTGTACTAGCTGCATCAAGGGTAATAGAAGTGGGTTCCATACCTAATTTACTTTCATTATAACCTCTAGCTCTAATCAACATACCTTCGGGCGTTATTTTAGCTTTCTCAGTAAGAATTTTAACTAAACTAATTATAGAAGTTACGGTATCAACTTTAATAACATGATCCAACTCTTTAAAATCGGTTTCTGGATTAGGATGTATGTGCACGTCGTTGAACCCAGGAATAATGGTTTTACCATTAAGGTCAATGACTTTAGTTTTTGCAGTTTTATATTGTAGACTATTTTTTATATCACCCACAAATAATATTTTACCATCTTTTATAGCCATAGAATTGGCACGTGCTCCTTTACTAGCAGCCGTAATAATATTTGCATTGGTAAAAATTATATCGGCATTTTGTGCCTTTATACTAATTGAAAATAAAATAGTAGAAAAAATAACAAGACTGAATAACTTTTGCATAAGTATTTGTATTTAAAATCTGAATAAAATGTATACTATTTTAGTACTCTGTAGATGATAGATTGAAATTACTTTTATTTAATGTATTTAAGGGAAATGGAAAATTAATAATTTGTTGTTTTTTAGAACAATTGGTTTAATTTGGCTTGGTGGTAGTCGATTACCGAAAATCTTTCAAGTATATTTAAGGATATATTTGATATTTTTAATGCCTAAATCAATAAAAAATGAATATAACTATAATAGGAGCCTCTGGTGGAATAGGGCTAGAAGCAGTCAAAAGAGGGTTAAATAGAAATCATAACATTACAACCCTTTCTCGATCTGAAATTAAATTAGAAGAGAATGAAAAGCTAAAAATGATCATTGGCGATGCAACCAATAAAGCCGACCTATTAAATGCTATCCAACATGCTGAAGCTATTATTGTTACAATTGGGACTATCAAGAATACGAAAGCTACTACCCTATTTTCAGATTTTGCAAGATTAATGGTGGAGATAAATAGGGAGCAGAAAATAAAGGTTCCATTTCTTTTCGTAACCGGATTTGGTGCTGGCGATAGTAAAAATTATGTTTCTTGGCTCATAAAATTATTTTTAAAATACTTATTAAAAGATGTTTATGCCGACAAAACTAAAATGGAAGAAATTATCACTGAATCAGATCTGAATTGGACAGTGGTGAGACCAGGAAGGCTTTTAGACAAAGCTTTGACAGAAAAATACCGAGTAGAGAATAAATTATACAAAGGCATTAATATAGGGGGAATTAATAGAGCTGACGTCGCAGACTTTTTAATCAAGCAAGCAGAAAACCAAACTGAATTAAAAAACTACATTGGTATATCGGAAAAATAAGATATAACATTTAAACCATGATGGATCTAAAAGCTGGAATTTATATCAAAAGCACTGCCATGTTGAATGGTAGTTTCTTCGAGCATACCACCATTCTAATCGCTCAACACAATGAAACCGGAAGTTTAGGGTTTGTAAGCAATAAAGCATTTGGCAAGTCGCTGCATGAACTAATTGAATTCAATCACAGTAAACCATTCCCCTTAATGGATGGCGGCCCCGTTGATAGAGAACACCTATTTGTATTGCACAAGCGACCTGATCTCATTGATGGGGGTGAACGAATAACCAATGGTCTTTATTTTGGTGGCGATATGGAGCAAGTGATAGAAGCCATCAATACCAGTGCTGCTAGTACACAAGAAATTCAAGTTTTTATTGGCTATTGCGGATGGGATGAGGGAGAATTGGAAGCGGAGCTAGAAGAGGGAAGCTGGACCATTAGTTGATTTTTCTCCTATGTAGGCAAATTACCTACTCTATACAATTAATGTAAGTTCATCACATGAATCTTCCAGCAGAAATAAAATAAAAAGGACTGACGTATTTCAATTGTATCAGATGTTTAATAGTAATACCCGAAAATAATATTCATTTCATCCTCACTGGTTAATCCGAAACTCACCATTTTATTAGTGGTATTATTATAGGTAACCACACTAGTCAATCCTTCTCCTGCTTTCAGCAGAATGGGGGTGGCCAGGTTAATTACTAAAGGGTGCTCCCAATCTGTATTTTCATAAACGATCTCTCCATTTCTCGTTCCACCCAGAATTTTAATTTGAAATTTCTCACCCAACTTATGAAAATGCGAGGTTAGTGTAATTACGTTTACAGCTTTGGAAAAGGTATAATCGGTTGTGATCGTTTTGTGTGAATTAGCAGGAATAGAAAAATTATAGTTGGCAAAATTTATAGACTGAGCCTCTTTTACAACATTTGCCTGAGACACTGTATACATATTGATATAATTCTCTCCAGTTAAATTGGTGGTCTGTTTATTAAAATAATGTGCATTCAGGTCAAGCGCAGTAGCTGGAGGAATTTTCAGGGCAACACCAGCAGGGAATGTATAAGTTGTATTTACATCCGTACCGCCACCCAAAAATATATGGTTTTGCATTTGCGCAAACGTGGATATATTAATACTTGCGTCTGCGTTATACAAATCCCTCAATGTGTTTACAGGGGGTAACAAAGTAGTACTTTGAAAACCATATAAAACAAAATGGTGACTGTTTGGCCTGCCCTGCATGATAAATTTATTTACATACACTGTGGAAGTATTAGGGGTATTTCTGTTTAAGAACACTTCGCGTTCTGTATTAGGACTTACTGTGAATGTATTGATCGCTAATTGAAATCCTTCTGCAGGGGAGGGTGCTTGCATGGGTACAAAAACCTTTTGGCATGCTGCATTATTAGCTAGTACAGTTTCATCTACAACAGTTCCCGTTTTAGGTGCTCCTTTAATTATCCATTGTTTGATAAATTCTATCTGTCCCAAGGTCAAATTAGTCCCCCCCAATGGCATCATGGCTCCGTATTGAGTGGTTGCCTGACAATCAATTTTCTGATACAACAAACTATTTATATAATCAGTCGGCTTTACCCTTACCAAGCCGGCTGTTTTTGCTGCCGCATTTTTTGAAATGATATTAATTAAATTATCATATGCGGTAGCTGAAGTTAATAGAAGGTTATGCTGAACATAGTTAGCATCGCTGGTAGATGCATGACAACCACTTGTTGCACAAGAAGGTGTGAGAATATTGTCTTGAATAATTGACCAAGTAGCTTTTGCAGAAACAGCTCCAACTCCAGCCTGGTTTGTATCACTTGCAGCAATACCTCCAGTACTTGACTGGCTAGTATCTTTTTTACAGGATTCCATAGAAAAAGAAAAGATCACTAAAATTAAAATAATTACCGTATCAAAATATTTCATATGCCTATGTTTATAAAATTTTTGATTTTGTATTTTAAAATTCATTTTTTTTCTTTCAATTATAAATATTCTAATCATCATCTTAAATCAAAGATGAGTTCTTGGAAATTAAGTTGCTCGTTGTTTAAAAATAATGGTTTTTCTAACGCAAACCTCAAGTAGCAAAGGAATACCCATTTAACGTAAGTAATTGATTTTCAGATAGCGAGACTGGGATTTGAAACAGGGACCTCTCGCTTATGAATATTTTTTGAGAAAATGAAGGCGCATTTTATTGTTTAAGACATTAAACATTAAAATATTTTACTTACCTTTTAAGAGTAAATTACCAACTCTATTGCAATTCTAAAGCAATAGCTCTATTTACAATTCTTGTAATCACTATCATTCCTAAGACTCTTATTTTAATCATTGAAATGGACTATAATCTATTTCCAAGCCAACACGTATGAAATATATATTACTATTTATCCTATTTACTTGTTCATTAAATAACATTAAAGCGCAAGACACTTTATCAATGAGGTCTGGTGTAAATATTCTAGTCAAAGTAATTGAAGTGGGTACCTCTGAACTGAAGTATAAAAAAATAGATAATTTAAATGGACCCATTTTCTCTATTTTAAAATCAGATCTATTAATTATAAAATACGAAAATGGAACAAAAGACGACTTTAGTAGTATTAAAAAAATAGAGGAAAATAATTTATATGTAATTGATGATTCTATACAAGGCAAAAATGATGCACAGAGATTTTATAATGGTTATAAGGCTGCAGGGAATGCGGTAGCAGCTACTGGTTACATTCTACCAATCCTAATTCCCGCTTTATCTATATCATTGGCTACTACTACAAAGGTACCTAAAGATGAAAACTTAAATTATCCAAGTAATTCTTTAATGCAAAATGAAAAGTATGCAAATAGTTATCGACAAGAAGCGTTGAAAATTAAAAAGCGAAAAGTTTGGTTAAATTTTATAATTACACTCCCTGTGGCACTCTATGGAGTCATGATGTTATCTTATAAATAATTAAACATTACAATTGTTTATCTAGCTAAAAAAAATATTTTAATCATTCGGATAGGCAATACCCTATTTTTAAACCACCATTTATGAAATATCTATTACTATTTATTCTATTTATTTGTTCATCAAATAACATTAAAGCACAAGACACTTTATCAATGAGGTCTGGTGTAAATATTCTAGTCAAAGTGATTGAAATTGGTACCACAGAAGTGAAGTATAAAAAATTAGATAATTTAAATGGGCCCATTTTCTCTATTCTAAAATCAGATCTATTAATTGTAAAATACGAAAATGGGACAAAAGATGATTTTAGTAGTATTAAAAAAAATGAGGAAAAGGTGGTTGGTTTTGAAAATTTGTTTATTCAAGGTCAAAATGATGCAATATTAAATTACGATGGATATAAAACAGCAGGCACTTCAGTTTTACTTTCAACAGCAGTACCTTTTTATGGCATTTTCATAGGAATTGCGCCTGCATTGTTGAGTTCTAATTCAGATCCAAAGGATGAAAATTTGGGATATCCCAACTTGGATTTAATGAAAAATGAACAATACGCTAAAGGCTATAAACAAAAAGCAAAACAAATTAAAAGAAAAAAAGTAATTACTAATTATGTTTCAGGACTAGCTATTCAGGCTGGATATCTAACAGCTCTATTAGTAGTATTAATTGCGGGAGGTGGTCCACATGCGCATTTATAGGCAAAGAAATGTACTAAATATAGCGGAGCACAGAAAATATTAAAATATATGACGTACCTTAATAAAGTAAATCACGCACTCTATTGCAATTCTAACGCAATAACTCTATTTACACTTCTTGTAATTACTATCATTCCTTAGAATCTTATTTAATCATTGAAATGGACTATAATCTATTTCTAAATTAATTTTTATGAAAAAAATTATACTATCATTTTTTTCCTATTTATTTTTAATAAATAATTTGTTAGCCCAAGTAAATAATAAATTTGAAGAAAAGAGATTCAACATTGTTGAAAAAGCTAAAGACTCTTTAGTTAAAATTTCAAATCATGCCTACGCAATTATTGCCAAACCTGGCGCTGGCAATATATTAATTTACGAAAGTAAGGAAGGTTTTATCATGGTGGATGATCAGTGGGAAGATTTAGGACCAACCATAAATAATTTATTAAAGTCGATATCTAATAAACCTGTATTATATGTTTTAAACACCCATTTTCATTTTGATCATACAGACGGAAACAAGGCTTTTGGCAAAAATAACTTAAAAATAATCGCTTACGATAATCTTAGAAAAAAATTATTATCTGAACAACATATAGCTCCCCCAATAGATGTAATTCAAAAAGCATACCCATTTGAGGCTCTTCCATATATAACATTTAGTGACTCATTAACCCTTCATGAAGCTGAAGAGGAAATTAAAATATTTCATATAAATGATGCCCATACGGATACGGATTCATTTATTGAATTTCAAAAGGACAATGTGTATCATACTGGTGATGTCTTTGTTAGATATGGATTCCCATTTATTGATGATAATAATGGAGGTAATATTTTAGGAATAATAAAATCAATAAGTGCTCTTATAGAAAGATCAAATGATTCAACAATAATTATACCAGGGCATGGTCCAATAGCTAATAAAAAAGATTTAACTATTTATAGAAATAATCTACAATTGATTGTAGATAGAATTCAAGAAGGAATTACAAATAATTTAACAGTAGCGCAGATTGAACAAAATAATCCTATTAAAGATATTAATTGGAATAACCAATTTTTTGTCACATCAAAAATTTATAAAATGCTTAAATCAAATGCTAAGGTTATCAAGCATTAATAAATTATGGAAAAATAAGAAAAATATTTAATTAATTTTCTTAATCTCTTTCAAGTCAGCAATGTCCTGACTTCTGCCTGATGCAGTTTTGTTAACTATAAATTCTTTAAGTCCAATATACTTTACTTCAATCCCATTGACATCCACAAGTAGTTTATTTGGAAAAGCATCTTCAAATTTTACACCATCAATCGTATTCAAAATATCAATTCTCAAAGGCGGATATCCTATTTGTGTAACATAACCTTCTTGCATAAAATCAGACTTAGTTAGACCAACAATTGATAAACCAAATTCTTTTATTGCAATAACTAATTTTTCAGCATTAGTTTCTAAACTATTGATCCAAATATCTAAATCTCCAGTATGTCTTGGTTTCCCATGAAATGCTAATGCGTAGCCACCAACCACCATATAATCAACCTGGTGTTTATTAAGCAGCTTTACAAAATCTTCAAAATCTTGGGCTAATGTCATGCTTTCAGTTTTCTTCTTACTACATGTGACTTATCCATCCTAGTAGTTTTTAAATCTACCGTTTGAGATATTAAAAATGTCACCGCTTCAAGCCTTTTTATCAAAGGTTGAGCTAACCAATAGTTCAAATCATTCATTTTTTCGTCAAATGATTTTAGTGGTGCTTTATGTAAAACTGGTGCGATATTCATATTCAGAATTGACTATAAAGTTACTTAAAATAAGGCGTTTTTGGACTCTAAAATTCGTTGCTTGTTATTATCCATTTTTTTTAAAAAACAGGTTTTCCTCACGCAAAACCTCACGTAGCAAAGGACCTGCGATTTAACGTAAGTCCTTGATTTTCATGAAGCGAGACTGGGATTTGAACCCGGGACCTCAGGGTTATGAAGATTTTTTGAGAAAATGAACGCGTTGATTTATAGTTAGTTATATTTTCACAAAACGGAAAACGACCGATTTCAGGGGGTATTTTCCTCACGCAGAGATTATTTTTTAATACATTAATATTTTACTTACCTTTTAAAAGTAAATCACACACTCTATTGCAATTCTAACGCAACAGCTCTATTTACACTTCTTGTAATCTCTATCATTCCTAAGCAACTTATTTTTTACTGAAATAGGCTATAACCTATTGCTAAACCAACTCGTATGAAAAATATACTATTGTTTATTCTATTTGTTTGTCTTTCAAACATTATTAAAGCACAAGATACTTTATCAATGAGGTCTGGTGAAAATATTCTAGTCAAAGTAATTGAAGTATCTAACGTCCGCCTAAAGCTAAAGAATACTTTTAAAGGTTACATTGAAGTGGGCACCGCAGAAGTGAAGTATAAAAAATTAGATAACTTAAATGGCCCCGTCTTTTCAATGCTGAAATCAGATTTGTTAATGATTAAATACCAGAATGGGACAAGTGATGATTTTAGTAAAGAAGCACAGAAAATTAAGAACCAAAAAATATGGATTACATTAGGAAGACCACTTTTGACGGTAGGTTTAATTATTGGTTTGGGGAAATTTTTGTTAGCTGCTGCAAGTGTTGGATCATGGTAAAATAACGAGAACGAGATTTTATTTTAAAAAATGGAATTTACCTTCTAAAAGTAAATCACCAACTCTGTTGCAATTCTAACGCAACAACTCTATTTACCTAGTTATAAATATATTATTTCAAAAAATAAATCCAACATGGGATCAATCGTAACAGTACCATTATACAAAACGGAAACCTACAGGCACCCTAAAGAAATATATCGTTTAGGATTCACCGCTATGTGGGATATGTTTTCATATTACGGAATGAAGGCGCTCTTAATAGCTTATATAGTTACTCAACTTAGATTAGGGGAGCAAATGGGGTATGCGATTTTAGGGACTTATGCAGCTTTCATTTTTGGACTTAACTTTTTTGGGGGGTTAGTGTCAGATAAATTATTAGGAAATCGAAAAGCAATTATTTGGGGTGGCTACTTGCAGATAACCGGACATCTTATTTTAGCTATCCCGTCTAATCATCTCTTTTTCATAGGTCTAGCATTTGTAGCCACTGGCGCTGGTTTTCGGATGGCGCCTAGTGGTTCATTAGTTAATAGTTTTTACAGAAAAGATCAATTTAGAAAGAAAGAGGACGGCTATGCTATGTTGTACATGATTTTCAATTTTGGTGCTGCACTCGGAGGGCTGATTTGCGGTTACTTAGGACAAAACATTAACTGGCATCTTGGTTTTGGCGCTGCTTGTATATTTATGATTATTGGACAGGCACAATTCATTTTTAGTATTAATAAATTACATGGAGTGCCGCCAGATATAGAAAAATTAAAAAAAATAATTTTTCTAAGGCTATTCAACAGGGAGCATCTTATTTATTTTTTTAGTTTAATTATGGTTGGAATGGTAGCCTTAGTTCTTAATTTTCCAGGATTCATGAATTTAATAATGATGCCATTAACTTTTATTGCATTTGTTTATATAATTTATATTTCTTTTAAATATACAAAACAAGAGAGGGAGAAAATATTTGCAGTACTATTAATCTGTCTGATTGGTTCTTTATTTTGGGCATTTTATGAACAAATTGGAGGTTCTCTAAGTTTATTTTCAATGCACAATGTAGATTTTAATATTGCTGGGCTTCAGCTATCAGGCTTAGCCATTAACAGCTTCACAGCTGCTGCATGGCTGATAGTGTTAATCCCCATATCAATAAAAATCTGGAAATGGCTTGATAATAAAAAATTAAACCCAAGGTCATATATCAAACTAATGATGTCTTTTGTGTTTATGGCAATTTGTTTTTTTATTTTATGGCTAGGATGTGTTTTAAATAATGATACAGGTATCATGCCATTCGGTTATTTGATAGTAGCTTATTTTTTTATAGAAATGGGAGAAATATGTCTTGGCCCAATGCTGTATTCACTCGTTGCTAATTTGTCACCAAAAAATATTATAAGTACGTTGTGGGGATTAATGACTTTATGCAATGCTCTAGGCGCATACCTTTCTGGTAAAATCGGATCTTTAATGATAATACCAGAAGGTATTTCAAACCCTATCGTAATGATGCCCTATTTTAGTTCGATATTTTTAAAAATAGGCATAGGATCCCTTTTAATTTCTTTATTAATTATTAGCTTATTCCCATTACTAAAAAAGTGGATGCATGAAGTACATTAATAAAAGCTGACTTGAAGATTAAAACAACAAAGGACCCACGATTTAACGTAAGTCCTTGATTTTCATGTAGCGAGACCGGGATTTCAGGGGGTGTTTTGCTCACGCAGTGGTTTATCCTATAATTGATTATATATTGCTTACCTTTTAAAAGTAAATCACACACTCTATTGCAATTCTAACGCAATAACTCTATTTACAATTCTTATAGCTGTAAAACTTAGTAAGCAATTAAATTCAAAAACATGAAAAAAATAATTTACCTATTCATACTAATTATTATTGGAGGTTGTAATTCTAATACAAACCAACAGCCGACAGCTACCAATGGAGCACTAGCAACAATGCTTGATGAATATTATAATGAAAGGATGCATTTGTTGCCACTTGAAGCAACAGCTAATGGAGATGCCCGATTTAATAACCTACTTCCTGCTGACTTTACGGATAGCTACCGTGCTAAATTAAAGGATTTTT
>Ga0209596_1002312_pt1 | contig 15756 bp, 23 predicted proteins | sample M_130807_MF_Meta_FD_187314 | JGI IMG/M metagenome (GOLD analysis project Ga0209596, IMG submission 187314) | Freshwater microbial communities from Lake Montjoie, Canada to study carbon cycling - M_130807_MF_MetaG (SPAdes) (version 2) | ecosystem: Environmental > Aquatic > Freshwater > Lake... | reverse complement strand
GTGGGATCAGTCTCCTGGTTATCCCTATGCCGCCTTCTTGCTCTTTGCTGCTTCCCGTTCCAACGCGCCGTTCAGGTCGCGCAGTCTGGCTTGCATCTTTTCATCCTTGTTGTACGCAGTTCGGTTGGTGGACATGAACTTGAGAATCTCGTTGCGTTCATCTTCCACCGACTTCGCCAGATTGCCACCAGCACCTGGAGTCACTGTGGCAGTTGGGTTGCGCTCAAGTTCGATTTGCAGCAACCACCGCAGTGCTTCCGGTGAACTGGCAATCGGGGTTCCATCTCCCAGTCTGCCGTTCAACAATCCTGTCTTCAACCCTTCCGGTGCGTTATCCAGAAACGAACTGATCAGGGTCAGGTTCCGTTTGTAGTTTACACCCCATTCTTCGCGAAGGAAATCCTCTGACTTTGAGGCAATTTCCCCGTCCTGTGCAGCACGGTTGGCATTCAGCTTTCCGACCATCTCGTAATAGGCGGCAACGGATGCCTTGACCTGTTCCGGTGTCTGGTTGGTGGCATGGGCAGTCTTCAGGTAGTCATCGATCAGGGACTTGTCTGCTGTCGCCGGAATGACATCACCCAGGTCGTACTTTTCAGGGGTCTCAGGGATGCCAAGTGCCTCTCGGTACTCTTTGATCTGGTCCTCGGTGGCATCTTTCTTCAGGATCGGCTTGAGGTCGCCACTGCTGATCCTGTTTTGGGCGGCAATCAAGGCATCCACAACCGCTTCAGGTGAGGCATACCGGCCCAGGCGGGACAACTTCTTGGCATCCCCCTTGGCTACCTTGTCGCGCCAATCCTCGCCCCAGGCAGTGGGTTCCGTTTTGGCATCAGCCTTTGCTGCCGGCGCAGCATCAGCCTTTGCTGCGGGTGCAGCATCTGGTTTCGCCGCCGGTGCTACGGTATCAGGTGCGGCATCAGGTGCTGGTGCAGCATCAGGCACTGCTGCCGGCGCGACATCTGCGCCACTTGCCGCCAAGGGTGCTTCGTCATCGATCAACGGTGCGGTGTCTACAATTTCATCAGCCATTATTGCTCCCTCCTCAGGGATTGAAGATTAAGCCGAGTGAGTTTTACAACCTGTTGCCCGACAAATGCTCGACCAAGGGCAAATGCCGTATGTCTTTCGCTTTCGTAGTAATGAAAATCGTATGCCCCCGCACCGCACTCGATGATCCACTTAATAGCGCGTTGCTGCTGGGCGGGGTCTGCTTCGCCACGCACCATTGCCTGGATTGCGGCAACATCAGCAGTCTCGTATGCGGCAGGGACTGCCGGTGTGTCTGCGAGGGTCTTCTTAGTTGGCATCGCGATCTTCTCTCCTTCTTGTCATCAATGTTCCTTCGATCCTGGCTACAGCAGAATGAACTTCAGACAAGTTGTCGGAAATCTTTTCCTGCCGGTTGAACAAGGTTTCAAACTTCCCGTTCTGCTGATCAACGTGCTTGTCGAACACATCCCTTGCCAAAAGACTTTCCTCCAGCCTTGTTAATCTACGGGTGAGATGATTCCAAACCCAACCCAATGCTCCAGCCACGGTCACAGTAGCGACCTCCGCAAACTTATCTGGCAACTCCATTTTCATCCCCCCATCCCTGGTTGCGGCATTGGTTGTGGCATCCCACTCACCGGCGCACCCGCACCAGGGTTTGGAGCCTCTACAGACGTTCCTGACAGGTTGCTTGCGACCTTGGATGCCTGTTCCATACTGGAGAGCATCTGTTGCGCTTGCTGCGCCTGTGCTTGCTGGGCGGCGAGAATCGCGATCTCGTCTTCCGTTCTGAGCCAGATTGCCGGTGTCTGGATGCCTACCAGGGCATCCCGCAACGCAATCTTCGCATCGACCACAAACGCCGCACTCGGATCGAGCGCAATCGCATCTGCCAGCAGAGTCTTGACCTCCAGAATCTTCTGACCCTTCTGCTGGTCAATGGCATCGTGCAGTGGCGATTCGAACGTGAACTCGATGTTCGCGCCTTGTAGTTCCTTGGGCCAGGAACCAGGGTTGCCGAATGCACCGTTCCTGACCAGGATGTCGAAGGTCTCCTCGCACAGTGCTGCGTTGTACTCAGCTTCCAACGGTTCGAAGATCGGCAGGGCATTGCGGATGTACTCCTGGACCCTCTGCCCCACCTCGTATGCGGTCATCTCAGGCGCACGGTCAGGCATCTTGAGGGTGTTGAGGTAGAAAGCTTCGCGGATCATCCCACGGGCATCCTGGCTCATCTGGACCCCGAAATTGAACCCTCGGAAGTCCTGCGTGATCGGGCGCAGTGCCTCGCCCAGTCGTTCGTCATACTCCTGATCGACCCAGGTGATCCCGCCGGCATACACCGCAATGTCTGAGCGCACGGCATCCATCGTTGCCACCATCGGCGGCGAGGTCGCCTTCTCGCCAGCCTCAAGCAGGGTGAATGTCATTGCCTGGATCAGCCGCGCATCCGGCAGTGCCGCCACAGTCGCGGGACTGTAGGAGTACTGCGAGTTGCTGACGGTCTGCCACCTGGGGATGACATAGTGCTTGTGGTTGATCGGCGTTGCTTCCAGGATGTGTTCGTTGGAAGGGTCGTACCAGATCGACCATCTGCGCTTGCCCTTGGCATCCCCATCGTACATGTCGGCATCGACCACCATGTGGATGCACTCCAACTCTTCGAACGGAGTCTTCGCGTTGATGTCCTTGGTCTTCTGGTGGACGTTCTTGAACGTCTTCACCATCGTGTTGGCAGTGGGTTTCCACTTGCGAAAGATCGAGCCGATCCTGCCGGTCTCGTTCTCCTGCCAGCACATGTCGCGCAGATGCCAGCACCGGTACAGCAGATGCTGACCAAACACGGTGTCGTTGTTCACCTCGACTGAGATGGCACACTGCCCGAATGCGGCGAAGTCATGGTCGCCCTCCTTCGTCGCCCTGGTGAACATGGACAGAGGGTCGTACATGGCGCGGCGTTGCACCTTCTCCATCTGCTCCAGCTTGCGCTTCACATCCATGTCCTCACCCTTCTCCTGGTACTGCCTCTGGATGTGGAACCAGGGTTTCGCAGTGGGGCGCAGCATGGTCGAGAACTGGTTGCCCAGGTCTCGCCGGCACATTGCCGGATAGGATGTCATCAGGTTCGCCGCAAAGTCTGCACCAATGGATCGACGCAGTGTGAACTCTGCCCTCTCAGGGTAGAAGTTCTCCGCGATCTCCTGCCACAGAGACTGCAATGGACTCTTCTTCCCAAAGAGATCGTTCGCTACCGCATACAAATCCTTGATGTTCATGTCTTACCCCCCAAGGACACTGCGCTTTTCGTTGCCGGATAGCAACGTAGCTTGCGGTGACATCTGACCGGCACTTGCGATTGCCGACTGCTGCTCGATCTTTTTCTGCGCGGCCTTGATTGGGACTGGGGCCATTGGGGTTGGCGCGGGTGTCGCGGGGGGGGGTGTCGGCGTAACTGCCGCACTACCACCACCGGCATCGCCCTGCATGCTGTTCATCAGCATGCTTGCGCCCATCCCCATTGCAATTCCCGCCATCGTAACTCCACTCATGTCACACCTCCGTTCTGATTACTTCGTTGGCACTGCGCCTGGATACAAGCTTGTTGCCCTCATCAGTGAACTCTGCCTCTGCCTCTTCCACCGTTGTTGCGCTCGATGCGAACATCATCGTAATGCTGGTGTCTTCATGGCAGAAGAAAGCTTGCTTGCGCCACTTGCCGCCCTCCAGCACATGGTAGCCAGTCATGCGAACCAATCCAGTTCCCATGTACATCGACACATCACCACTGATGATGATCACGGTGGGTATCTTTATCAACGCGCCGGTGAAGGTGACGAACTTCTTCATATGCACCGTGCGGCAGTACATGCCAGCGTGGAACATGTGCGAGGTCTCAACCTCCACCTGTGGAACATCCCTCAGTGCGTTCTCCAGGTTCTCGACTGCTTCAATCTGCCTTTGATTCATGGTAGGGATCAGGGTCATGTCCCTCAATGAGATATTCATGCAAAACTCCTGAAATAGGTGTTGTGCGTTTTCTTGTACAACATCAACGCAGACATCAACCGGTCAAAATCGGAGTTCACTGCCGCTGAAATAAGCATTCCAGCAGCACCCTTCCCCTTGGCAATGTCTCCAGCACATGACAACAACTTCAGCCCTGCGCCTGTGGTTCGATGCTCCTTCTTAACGAAAAAACTTTCAATCGTGGCTATCGGCACACTGTAATGCGGCAACGTGTTCACCAGCAAAAGCAGGAACCCTACGATCTTGTCATCCTGGAACGCGCAGATCGTTGTCAGTAGGTTCGCCTTAACCAGCAACAGATAGCTATCTAGATGTGGAATGGGTTTCGGCATTCCATCCAAAGCAGACTCGGCAGCATACTCATCGAGCATCTCGCCAATGTTTGGTGCGCCCCACAACTGGGAAAACGGCACTTGAAAGACGATCATGCCACCCTCCGTTGAGCCGATAATGGCTTGCGGTCACTGCCGATCATCTGCGGAATCCGTTTCATCCGCTTGCCGAATCCACCCTGCTCTGCCCATTCCAAGGCATGCGAGGTCTCCCGTGCGCCCTCCCACCATGCCATCACCACCGCATCACCGGAGTCAGTCGATCTCCCCAGTCGATCACAGACCTTCTCCTTGGTCTCCAGCTTGATCCCTGCCGGTGTCGGCTCATAGGTTGGTGCTGTCAGGTCAGCAATCAGTTCAGGATCGTCTGGCAGGGCGATAGGAGACCCCCCAGGCTGGCCTGGGTCCAGTGCCTCACGCATTGCCCAGTACGCAGCAGACCTTGTATTGGTGAACTTCAGCTTGCCTTCCTGAGACCTCCTGGTCGAGGATTCTGCACCCTTGTATCCCTTGACCTCGATGTTGTTGGTCTTGAGGTGTTCGTACATGCTCGATCCAAATCCACCACCCAGGTCGATGATCACCGTTGCATCGTCGCGCCGGTAGCTGATGACCTGACCGGCGCAGAATGATCCGGCCCGATCCATTGGAATCTCTTTGCCTGGAATCTTCTTCAGCCGGTCATACCACCCGTCATGCCGCACCGCCATGACCATTGGGTCATCCCCACCACCTGATGCGTCCACGCCAATCGCACACATTGGGACGTTTTCTGGAGGGAGTTGTGTCCACCGTTTCTGCGCGGCTTGAACCCAGGCAGTGGGGATGACCTGATTGGGTTGGTCCTTGAACGATGTCTTGAACCCTCCCATGAGCAATGAACGGTACGGTTCCGGCATGGCATCAAGTTGCCTTTCATAATCGGATGCCGCATACCAGGGGTTGTCGCGCACTGACGAATGGATGTACGTCCTGGACGTAGGACGAATCAGCTTGTCTCGGATAACTCGACAGTCATCCTGATCGTCAACCCAGAGATCGTCGCCGTCTTCGTCAGAGATAACCCATCTAAGTTCCCCCTCTTTAGCAGGGCGAGGGTATCTTGGATCAAGCCAGGGTGCGAACATCTTGGTGACCCAGAGTCCTTCTGCTGTAAGAGGTGGGTTAGTTGCCAGAACTGTTCTGCATCGTTGCCCTGGTAACTCTGTTCGGACCCATCCCATGAGGAATCGGATTTGCGATTCCGCAAAGTGCGTTGCTTCGTCAACCGCAAGTAGGTCATGTCCCTTGCCCATTTGACCTTGCTCATCACCGATCCGGTGAGCCGCAGCAAAGTCGATGATCTTGTCGTTGGTGATCCGCAGTTTGGGTGGTGGGCTACCGTTGAACCCGTCCCTGCTGCCGTGTATCTTCAGTGCGTCCTCGACCAGACGGTCCAGGTCGCCATACTCGCGCCGCATTACCAGGGCGCGTCTGTGTGCGTTGAACGCGAGACCAAGGACAAGCTGGGACTTGCCGCCCCCAGGCTCACCACCGTAGAGCAGCACATCCGCTTCGCAGAAGTACGCCCTGGTCTGTGGTCCTGGGTTCGGTATCCACTTCTCATCGGTCATCTCAATGGCATCGGAGATCACTTCCTGCGCCTTCTCAGGCGAGAATCTCTCCAGCATACCTTTGAGATCGTCAATCATTAGTTCACCGCACCCATGTCGCGCACCACCTTGTCTGCCTGGGCATTGATTGCCGCAATCTCTTGGTCACCCAGTGGTGTCAACACCGGTGAACTGTCGATGCCGTTGCCCTTCGACTTGCGCTTGCGCTTGTGCGCTACAACAGGAACAATCAGTGCCTGTGCGTCATCCCCCAGCACCGGCTCGACTGCGATTGCCGGCGCACAGTAGTTGCCCTTGTCTGCCCAGGTCATGTGCATGTAGTTCAGATCGTCCAATGCGCCCTCGATGAATGCTGCTTCCTGCTGGGCATTGGAAAGTCGGTTCGCCACATCCTGCTTGCGCGACAGCAGTTCATGCCGGCGCACACGCAATTTCACATGCGAATGGGTGACCTCATCGACCCCGTACAGGAACCTGGGCCGGAACAGATCAGACTCCGGTGGCACACCAACCTCGATGCCCTTCTGTGCTGCGATCAAGGCGAAGTAGTGCAACCCACTGCGCTGCGCCTCGTACTCCTCTGTCGCCGCCATGTCGATTCCCCAGAGACCGATCTTGGTCGCACCCATCTCGATTGCGACTGCCATCATCCAGGCGACACTGCTGGTGAAAAAGTAGGGTGAATACTTCTTCACCAACTCTTCCACCGGCAGGGTCTCACCGTTCGGAATCTCAGGAACCTTCTCCGCAACCATCACCCTGGGGTGATCCTTGAGGAACTGGCAGTACTCCGGTGAGAACCAGACCTGTCCTGGCTCATACCGGTGCAGTTCCCACCAGACGTTGCTGCGTCCCTTGGGAACAACTCCAAACGCACCAGGACTGCATCCCCACACTTGCCACGATTCATCGTGATAGGGAGCATTCCTGATGCTGGATGGTGCGCTACCGATTAGTGCGATCTTCAATTCCTGACTCATCTTTGCCCTCCTCAGAGCATAACTACAGTTGATTAAGTGGTTGCGGCGCGGCTGATGACAGACGTTCCGTTGGTCAGCAAACCATAGATTGCTGTGGTCAGACCGATCAACTCCACCACTGCACCCGTCAACGTGGACGAAAGAACCGTTGCCACGGTGCTGTCGGCACTGGTGCGGAAGGTCTCGCCGTTCGCAGTCTTCAGATACTGCGGGAGGTTCCCAGAGGTGAACACCACGGTCTTCCGCACACCAGGGATGGGCGGGTCGATGATGTACACACTGGACGATGCTGCGGACGTTCCTGGCAGGAAGCTGACCCCGTGCGGCTTGAGGTTCGTTCCGGTGGACTCTGCGGTGGTCACCCCGATCTTGTGTTCATCCGGCCCGACCAGGAACTCACTCTTGCGACCCGCAACCGATCCCGTTTGCGCGGAACTCATTTGCTGAAGACCGATCCTGCGTCCATACACACTGGTGATGATGCTGCTCTCGTTGCTCATGGTAATGCTCCTTTATAGTTGCTCGACTGTTTCGTCTGCTGCGGAGTTCGCTCTTCCTCAAGAGTCCTCAACATGCTTGTTCCATTGAAGTGACTGCCACGTTGTACGTCCCTGAAGACATAGCAAGTTGCAAGTTGCTCCCACTGGTGCTGTATGTCCTCGTTGTCGGTGATCCTCTGGTTGAACTTGATATTACAACTGGGGTCTGGTTGGTAATGTAAAGCACAACGTCTGCAAAGCTATTCGCAGAATTCCCAGTATCATACCCGTTGGTGAGACAGAATGCCGCACTCGCACCCACGTTTGATCCACTTAATTGCGGAGACCATATTGTCGTTGCACCAGCAACTGAAATCCGGTTCGTTGATGTGAGGTTCGCCCGTACACCGTAGGTCAGGTTCGTCACCGCATAACTATCACTGCCTTGCAGTACCGTGGCACTTGCCCATGTCGCCACTTGCCCAGCAACAGGTGTACCGGTCACCCCGACTGGACCCGTCGATCCCGTGCTGCCAGTGGAGCCGGTTGTCCCTGTGCTGCCGGTAGAACCGGTGCTGCCTGTCGGACCAGTGGAACCAGTGGAACCGGTTGAGCCGGCGGGACCAGTGCTTCCAGTTGCGCCGGTTGGTCCGGTGGACCCAGTCGATCCCGTTGGACCTATTGGGCCTGACAGTCCTGTCGATCCGGTACTGCCGGTTGAACCAGTCGATCCAATTGGGCCGGACAATCCAGTCGATCCCGTTGAGCCGGTGGGACCAATTGGACCGGAGAGACCAGTGGACCCCGTTGAGCCGGTACTGCCAGTCGCGCCAATGGGACCAGACAAACCAGTCGAGCCGGTGGACCCTGTGGAACCCGTGCTGCCCGTTGGACCTATCGGGCCTGATAGACCGGTACTGCCAGTGCTTCCGGTGGAGCCTGTGCTGCCAGTGGGTCCAACGGGGCCGGATAGCCCCGTGGAGCCTGTCGAACCAGTCGAGCCGGTGCTACCGGTAGGACCAATGGGTCCAGACAGTCCTGTGCTGCCTGTAGACCCTGTGCTGCCGGTAGAACCGGTGCTTCCAGTTGCCCCTATTGGTCCTGACAACCCAGTCGAACCGGTGCTGCCTGTGGATCCAGTCGCGCCTATTGGTCCGGTTGCACCAGTAGAACCCGTCGATCCGGTAGAACCTGACCCACCTGAAGGACCGGTTGAACCCGTGGACCCCGTAGACCCCGTTGAGCCGGTTGCGCCTGTCAGGCCAGAGATGCCGGTGATCGTGCCGCCGGTAATCGCCACACCAGAGGACTTGAACGATGTCGCATGAAGACTCGCTATCGTCGCAGTGCTGTTGACCTGAAGACTGTCAACCGTCCACGCATCAGTTGAGTACGAACTGACCCCCAACTGCTTGCGTTGAATCGCGACAGATGCTTTGGGTACAAAAGCAGCAGTCGATGGACGATTGAAGATGTACCCACCCATGAATTACTTCTTCCAGACTTCCACATGGATGTAGCCACTGGTCTGCGCCGCCACGGAGAACCCAGTCGAGCCACCAGGAACCTGGAACATCCTGCCGTCTGAAGGGATTGGGTACGAAATGTTGGTCGATGCGTTCGCAGACCCAGATGACACGCTCGACGTTCCCAGGTTTGCTGCCGCGTAGGTCGAGTGCAGATTCGCAACGCAGTACATCGGAACGGCACTGGTGCTGATCGGGGTGATCCTGACCACTCCTACGCCGGCAGCATTCGCATTCGCCACCGCAGTCGAGCCGGTAGACAACCAGTCACTGGCTTGCGCGGAACTGCCGCCAGTCATCAGGAAGGTGTACTGGGTATCGGGCGGGATCGGGTTCCCATCTGTTGGGTGCATCATTCCGGTTGGGCGCATGACTGACTCCTTAAATGCCTGAGAGCAGAGTCTTGAACTCTGCCTTCTCAGTGGTTGCGGACTCCGACTCACCACCAGGGTGCGAGGGTTCTTCCTGAAGTTCCATCTCAGTGATCTGGAGGGACATGGACATGGACTCATCACCCATGCACATGTCCGCAGACTGGCTGATGCGCGTGACCTGGGCGCAGATCAATCCCTTGAACTCTGCGCCGATCTCTGGAAGCTTGGTGATCCCCAGCTTTTCCAGTTCAGCCTTGTCCAGGCAGATGTTCAACCCGTAGGGGTACATGGCATCCGGCATGGCTGATGGACCTGAATCCATATCTGCCTCGGTGCGCTTCATATCGACAAGTGCCATCAGTCTCTCCTCATGCGCCATGACTGGCGAACCAGTCGATCATCTTCTGTTTTGCCACCTCGATGTCATCATCGAGCGCATCGGCGAATAACTTGCCGGTTGCGTCCACCCGTTCCATCTTCGCCTTGGTGTTCTCTACCTTTGCCTTAAACTCATCCAACTTCACGCGCAGGGCAGCAGTGTCTTGGTTGATTGCATCACGCAGGGTTGCCATCACTTCTCCTTGTCTGCTGCGTGTGCTGCTTTGGATAGCGCGAATGCGATCCTCCGTGCGCCCTCTGTGAGGTCCACTGCGACCTTCAGGGGTGCTTCCTCATCACCGGCAATGGTGGTGGTCTGGAGCCTGGGGTGGATGTACGGTGCTGCCGCCTTCGCCATGTCCTGCTGGACTGCGAAGTGTTCCTTGCACTTGCGGAGGTGGGTCTCATTGTCCTCACCTTTCAGCCTAGTGGGCATTGGTGTCCGCATGATGCGGATCATAAACTCCAGGGGCGTTTCGCCCTCTGCAGCCAATCGAGCCGCGAGTTCCTTCACCCCAGGCTTGTTGGGAGTTCCCTTTTGCCGACCACCTGTTTTGGGCGCACCTAATGCTTTTGGCATGAGTCTATTTGAATCTACTTTGGAACCAATGGGTTGTGCAATTCGCCACCCAAAATACCAGAAGTCGCGTTCAAGTTCTTGAACAAATGCGCTTGTCGATCCCAGGCGACCTGAATCTTCCTTCTCCTGATTGCCTCCAGCAGTGCTTCCATGATTCGTCTTGCCTCTGCGGTGTCGAATGTCTGGTGGGTGTTCCGCACCAATGCGCTTGCCCTGATGATTGCCTCTTCTGGTGTCACGTTATCACCTTGATTTGATGGTGGATTGTATTGGCACGGCAGTGCTGACCTTGGTGGTGTAGAAGTCGATGAGCATCTGCCCGTTGGAATGCCTGGGTTCTCCGCCGCACTTCCAGTAGTGGATCGTTGCCGGCGATACCTGTGCTGCCTCGGACTGGTGGCGCAGACTGAATCCCTTGGTCTCCAGGGACACAATCAGCCTGAACCAGTCTACGGGCATGGCTGGACATCCTCCAGGCGCAAGGGTGTGCCGGCGGGGATGTCCCTGGCGAACGTCTTGTCCAGCAATCGACCCAGTGCTGCCGGCGGCGCACCGTCTGCCGGCCTTGCTGACCGGACGTTCTCGTAGGTGATCGGGTCTCCTGCCTTAACGTCCCGCCAGACCCACAGGGATCGACGCATGGCATGCTGCGGCACTTCTGAGGGCATTACCCCGTACCGGACGGTTCCCAGTGCCTCCTGGGCCGTTTTGACGCACCTGACCATGTCCTGGAACTCACCTGGGGTACTGGCGAAGGAGTCATCCAGGCCAGGGTTGTTCTTGGCGATCCCCTGGTAGTCCATGTAGCCACGGTCCAAGGTCAGATGCCTCTCGATCATGGTTGCACCCAGGACGGTGGCGCAGACTGCCACGGTGGAGGTCTGGGTGTGATCGGACAAACCGACTTGGCAGTTGAACTTCAGACGCATGTTCGCCATCGTGTTCAGGTTGTAGTCAGCAGGGTCTGCCGGATAGCCTGACACGCACTTGAGCAGGGTCACATGGGAGGAGTGCGCGGCGTACACGGCATCACTGATCTCCTCCTGCGTTGCCATCCCCGTGCTGATGATGATCGGCTTGCCGGTGGTCGAGACCACATTGATCAGGTCCAGGTCCACGATCTCAAAGGATGCGATCTTGTACCTGGGACATCCCAGCACCTCCAGGAACCCCACACTCTGCGCGTCGAACGGGGTAGCCCACCACTCCAGGCCCAGTCTCTTCGCCTCAAGGATCAGGTCTGGATACCAGTCCCAGGGTGTGTGCGCCCTGCGGTACAGGTCTCGCAGTGGCATACCCCTCCATGCCCCAGACTCCACGATCCTGCCGCCGCAGTCCATCGTGTCTGGAACCCAGGCTTGAAGCTTGATGGCATCAGCACCGGCATCTGCTGCCGCCTGGATCGTCTTGATGGCACGTTCCAGGGTTCCGTTGTGGCTTGCTCCGATCTCGGCAACGATCTTCACTTCGCCCCCTTCGCCGGTTGCCTTGGATCCATTCGCCTTGGAGTGCCTGTCCCTGGTTCCTTCTTGGGTGCGTCATACCCCACCAGATGCTTTGGAACCCAGTGATGGGTTCGCGTCACCATGTCCTTGGGGATCACCTTCTGGTCACCCTTCATTCTGCCGCCTCGGCATCTGCCATCTGCTCTTGCCATGTCTTCCTTTCGGGATCCAAGATGTAGGTGACCTGGAGTAATTTGTACCCAAGGCTTTTGAACAACTGCTGGGACTTCTCGTTGGACGGGTTGATGTTGGCATAGAACTTCCCAGGCCTCAGGACCATCATATCGCGCAATGCCTGGGTGGCGTACCCCTTGCGCCGGTGCGCCTGGAAGATGCTGATGCCGACCTCCTGCGCCTTGGTGATGTAGCACGTTCCGACATAGTCATCCTTCACCTGGATCAGATACCAGACCTGATACGGTTCCGACATGACGAACTTGCGGTGCTGGTCGAGTGTCGGCATCTTCTGGTGGCTAATTGACTCCCCTGGGGTGCGCTCAGACAGCAACGCGAACAGGATGTCCACTGACTTCTCCTCAATACCCACGGGTATCAAACGCATTCAAGCCTCCTATTGTCAATGATGTTCTGCAACTCATCCATATGACTACAGTCCTTGCGGAAGATCAGATAGTACGGGAACTGATTGTTGCCCATCCTCTTCCCGACTTTCCTGGCAAATGCTGGGTATGCCCAGCACAACGCAGTGCAGACACGATCCTCCACCAGCACCAGGACACAAGGCGAATCATCCTTGTCGGCAACCCTGATGATCAGGTTTTTCTCTGGACTATCGACCACCCTGACCTCGATGAAACCACCAACGTCAGGTTGCTTCCTACCCATGCCAGTCCAGCATAGGTTCAGCATCCTTGAGACTGCTATCTCTGACCGGACTGCCATGATGTCAGACAACTCACGCTGGGCATCAGTCAACGGTGAGTCCAGTTGAGTGGTTCCATCGTTGTCCGTTCGCCGAATCTTGCCGACCCCCGTTGATACTTTCATCTCATAAGGGTCTAGCGTGTACGTCCACCTCATGGCATCCTCACCTCAACATTGTGCTGCTGGAGGAACTGCGCCGCGCCCCGTGGAGTGGAATCTGTGAACTGGAACATTGATCCGGCAGCAACCGCATCCGCACCCGCTTTGATTGCCTCAAGCATGTGATCGTAAGTCCCGCACCCACCAGCAGCAATGACAGGGATATCAACACTCCTCGCGATACGCCCAATCGTTTCAACATCGTACCCACCCATCATTCCTTCCCTATCGATGCACTGGAGCAGAATCTCTCCAGCCCCACTTTTCTGCAATTCTTTGGCGATCCACTGGTGACCACTTCCTTCCTTGTAGTCCATGATCCCCACCACTGCCTGATTGCCCAGTGCGTCTGCAATCTCCGCAATCACACTCACCCCAGCAGCACCTATCGCCACCTTGTCTGCGCCGGCGCGAAGCACTGCCTTCGCATCATCCAAACACTTGATGCCGCCACCCACAGTCAGTGGCATGAAGCAAACCTTGGTCAACTCCTCGATCAGCCCCAGGTCAGGTCCGCGCCCCTCCGGTGTCGCCCCTATGTCGAGCAGCATCAACTCATCCACCTGACGTTGCTGGAAGATGCGTACTGCCTGGGCGGCGACCCCCACCGACCTCCAGGACTGAAACTGCTTTCCCTTTATCAGCTTGCGCCCTCTGCATAGCAGTTGAGGAATGATCCGCTTCGATAGCATGCTCCACCTCCTTCGCAACACAACGTCCTTCGCAATTCGGGCATCCATATTTCCCCAGTATCAAAGGGAACTCGTAACCGCACCCGCACCTGTAATGCTCAGAAACCATTGGGGATAAAGAAACTGTGCGGGATGTCGCGCAGCATAAACAGAATGCGCGGCCTTACCCACTCGACGTTGCGTTGCATCATGGGAACATCCACCGTGATGCACGACCCCTCATAGTTCCTCGCATACGCGCCACCATCGATGCATTCCATCGTGTCTGTGTTGCCATTCACCAAAGAATCGAAACACATCATCACGATTGATTTACACCCGAAATGCTTTGCCAGTGGGACGGTCTCCAGAACAGACATCGTCATTGGATACCCTTCGAACCCAAGTTCGGCATCCGTGAACACATACCTGTTCTTCCTTCCATGCAAGCACCAGGATGACAGGTGCTGCGAAAACAACACCGCAACGCCAGGGTACGGGTCAACCACTGGGGCGCGTTTCCACCCGTGCTGTTCACAGGTGTCGCATGGTCGCGGGATTGTGTCTGGGTCTGAGGTGACGCACCCATCCTTCTGCATTGAATAAATTTGATTCGGCAACCCAAGTTCCTGCACATGCCGGATCGTTTCGTTGATCACCAACACTGGGCCTGGGCCGAAGTGGTGCGCCTTCAGGTCCACCACACTCGGTCCCTTCCCCACCACATAGCAGACCTCACCCCTGTGCCGGTCCTTGAGTGGAGCAATCGATTGCGACCCCGTCCTCTCCAACGATGGCGGGACGTATTCACTCAACTGTTCGATGTTGGTTTTCGCTTCCATCACACCCTCATCAGCTTATGCGTATGACAATCATCGACGCGCCGGAACATGTCCCAGTTTGTGAACTGGTCTGCGAGGTGCAAGTACTCCTCTGGGGTCATGTCTATCCCCGCGAGGATGTCCTGGTGCGATATGCCACCGTAGAAGTACGGGAACTTGTCTTCGCAGAACTCCGCGATAGGCAATGCATCTTCTCTGCTGATAAGTCCCAGACGTATGTCGGCAGAAAGTTGAACAGTGCCTCGCGAATACCCGTACTTGACCAAGGCAAGGTGATCGTGAATCCCCGTTTGTGCATTGTCGAGGTTCTCCCACTCCCAGTAGTTGGTGTGACAAGGCAGTTCGTACTTCATGCCGTGAACTATTGCCACCTCTGCGTTGCGGTGCGAATCCCAGTCGCAGAACTGACCAAGGAAGAATGCCTCGACCTCCAACGCTTCGATGTCCTCATCACTGGGCGGCATGTAGTCCTTCATATCCTCCTCGGTGATCCCGCACTGCCCGATCATGTCCTCCGGTCTCATTCCAAGGAACCCACCGTACTCCGAGACCCACCGGCGCGTCATGCGCTTGTTCTCCTCCGTTCCCAATGGACCACCCCAGATTGCCTGTGGGCATTCACCGTAGAAGATCAGAGGGATGCCAGTCTGCACTGCCGCCTTGAACGGTGTGGTGAATATCGAGACATGTTCGGGCCAGGAAATGTCACCGACAGTGGTGAGTCCAATCAGGTTCAACCGTGCGCGAACACTCTTGTTTGGCACATAGCGCAGTGTTGATGCCAGCCGCGCAAGGTTGTCGATGTTCTCCGCGCCGATCCTGGTGAGGTGACAGGTCTCTGCCGTCACCACCAGGGGGCGCACCCCCAACTGCTTCAGCTTGACCACTTGCCATGTCGAGTCCTTGCCGCCAGACGAAGGCACGATGCAGTCATAGCCTGTGCCGTTGCGCGGCATCCTGTCCAGCATCTGCATCAACTCCACCTCACGCGCCGCCCAGTCGATCTCCTTGCGGTTCTCATGCGTGACACAGGCAGAGCAGACCCCATCGATGAACGGTGTGTCCGGTCTGGTGTCAGGCATCAGGCACTTGGCGCACCGGTTCATTTTTTCTCCATGACGAAAACGGTGACATTGTCCTGCGGGTACACAGAGTCTCGACTGTAGACAAAAAAGTAATCTACCAATCGGAGATCAGAGTATCGATCCATGATCTCGCCGGCATAGTCTGCCCTCCAGAGGAGGTTGTCTTTCCCGTGATATGGGATCATCTCCCGTTTGGGGGCGAAGTACTCTGCCATCACGATGTAACGCGAAGAGTGCGTGTACATGTTCTCGTAGACCACCGGCAACATGCTTGGAGGTATGTGGATCAGAACCCCCCTGGTGAAGACAACGTCGAACTTGCCCATG
>Ga0209596_1002311_pt1 | contig 15758 bp, 30 predicted proteins | sample M_130807_MF_Meta_FD_187314 | JGI IMG/M metagenome (GOLD analysis project Ga0209596, IMG submission 187314) | Freshwater microbial communities from Lake Montjoie, Canada to study carbon cycling - M_130807_MF_MetaG (SPAdes) (version 2) | ecosystem: Environmental > Aquatic > Freshwater > Lake... | reverse complement strand
TAGTGCCGTGCGATGCCGTGACCTATGACACGCCCTCGACGTTCCCCGCCGGTAGTGCAGGGGCGCGGGCGTTCGACGCGGAACCAGGCGCGGGGATAGTAATCTGCCGTTAGGCTCTAGTCTTATCCCTTGCCCGTATGCTACGGTCAAGGGATAGGGCTACCGGCTAAGGGTTAGCGGGTAGGATCAAACTAGGTTAGGGGTTCACAATGTCAGACATCACGCCCGCTAGGGCTAAGCAACTAGGCAAGGCTCTCGCGATTACTAAGCCGCGCAACACTTACGGGGTGAACGTGATCGAGCTGCACGCCGACACATCAGGGCTACGCGTGCAGATTAGGGATAGTGGCGGGCTATTCGGTGTGGTCACGCTCTCCGATGATCCGCAGCCGGTAGCGATTAGTCAGCTCTCGCGCGATGCCTTGACCGTATGGTGTAAGACCGTGAAGGCTAAGGATGCGCTATCGGTCACCATTGACGGGGAATCGGTTAGCCTCTCGCGTAATGGGCTAGTGACTAGCGGCCTGGCTGCCGATATTGTGGACACGGCTAGCCTGATCGACACGGTAGCAATAGCCGAATCACTTACCGGTATTGCCGTCCCGTGGCCTGAGCTGCCTGCCTTATTGTTGGCGGCGGGTAAGGATGACACCCTGCCCGCCTTGACCGCCATTAGTGTGCGATATGGGGATACGGGAACGGCACGCCTGGTGGCTACCGATAGGTATCGCCTGATTCTTACCGATTCTGACTCTCTACACTATGAGAATCACGCGCTAGTCCCTGCCGCATGGCTAGGCAAGGTCACTAAGCAGCTAGGCGGCGGCATCCTGGGCGTGACCGATGAGTACGCGGTAGTAGCGGATGATGCAGACACGTCCTGGCTTATGGGGACGCGCCTAATCGACGGGGAATACCCTAAGGTGGATTCCCTGGTGCGCGATAGTTCACCTATCGGCCTGGTGTTTGATTCTGCGGCGCTACGGGACGCGGTGAAACTAATCGCCCCGTCCATCCCTAAGAATAGTCCCGTAGTGCTTGACCTGGCGCGATGCGATCAGGTGTTGCGCACGCTTGACGGTGATGTGACCGTGCCTATGCCACGCTACGATGGATGGGCTGACGGGCTAGTGATCGGATTCAACCCTGCCTATTTGGTGGATTCTCTCGCGGGGATCACGGGTAGCGTCCAATTTGCCATGGAATCGGGGAATAAGCCCGCCATCATCACTAGCGATTCCACCAATACTACGCGCGTGCTGATGCCCGTGCGCACGGCAACTAACTAAGGGGAATGGATCATGAATGAACGTAATATATCGGAGCTAGCAGCTGTATCGTGGGATGCCGGAATGCTACTTAGTCGCCTAGGCACGCTTGACATTATGGTGACTAACGATGCCATGCCTAAGCAACTACGGGAGAGCCTGACCGATCTAATCGCTATCCTGGCGGGATTTGTCTACACGTCGGAATGGGCGCTTGACCTTGACCTTATGGTGGACTAGCTGCGGGTGTCGATGCCAGGTCATGCCCTAGCCTTATGGTTAGGGCGTGGCCTAGTACCGATAGCCGGTACTAATCAACAATAGTTAGGGGTAAGTAATGAGTACGCATCTAGTTGATGAGGATACGATCAACCTATTGGTCACCTGCCTGCACGATAGGCACGTCACCGATCTAATAGGGCAATACCGTGACAGGGGCAGCGCTAGTCTAGCGACTACGCGCGGGCCGGTTGATTATCGCGAATACCTGGGCCACCGCCTGCATGATATGAACGTGGCAGCCGTTGAGGATCACTATGGGGAGCCTGCCAAAGAGGCGGGCGTGCACTACTATGACTATTCGCCTACGGAACTAGCTAGTGATCCTGCCAGAATCTCGCCTGATGTGGCACGTCGAATCCTGGGGGCCGCATATTGCTATCAGTATCAGGCGATGGACGCGCTATCGTGGCAGGATAGCCTGGAGCAGCAGCTAATCCATCGCCTAGTTGATCAACTAGCCCGTGATCTATCGGTGGAATGGGAATATGTAGAGTCCCGTGACCTACCCGCGATGCAGCCAGGCGTTAGTTTGATGAAACTAGCCGGTAAGTAGGCGTGCCGCTTGCCTGATCCATAGGCTTATGGTCTATGGTTCGGGCTGGGGGTTCGATAGGCGAATCTCTACCCGCTTACGCGGGCTAATGGTTAGGGGTAAGTAATGAGCACTATCAAGCTAGAATCGTATGAGATTAGTACAGAATGCCATTGTTACGATGACGATAGCGGGTATGAATGGTGTGACGGATGCTATGACATTGACCTAGAATCGGTGACCCGCCTAATCGCACAATGGGAACATAACTACGCGCCGGAATCCTGGGAAGGGAACGTGCGGATCGAAGGTAGCGGTATGGGGTGGCGTGCCGTGACCGGCGTGGCCATTGTTGATGTGGCCGATATCCTGCCCGCGCTGCGGGTCAATGGTGACTATCGCTTAGTGGTGACCACTATGGAGAGCTTGCTATCTGCCGTGCGTTATTCGCACGATGAGCCGTGCGGTGCGTCGTTCCGCATTACGTTCACGAATGAGGAGAGTAATCAGTGATTACACATGAGAGGGTGCGTCATAGTGGCGCGTTGATTCTGAGCTGCACGGTCACCGATGGGTCTATGGTGTGGCTTGAGAGTCGAACGTACCAGGGCTACCCCGTGCGCGAGGCTAAGCGGATTCACCGCGACTATCTGGCACACAATGGCCTGACCATTGTGGACTAACCTAGCGAGCTTGCCTGGCATATCGGCTGCGATGCCGGTATGTCGGGCTGGATCACTAGCATAGGGCTAGAGATACTAATGAAAGGTTAGGACAATGGGATACTACGTTCACATTACATACAGTAATGCAGTAATACCGTCGGAGAATCTACCTGCCGCGCTTGATGCGTTGCGGGGGCTTGATGCACGGGATGATCTAAAGTCTGGTGGATCGAGCGCGGGTGATAAGTGGTTCAGCTGGATGAATGACTATGACCTGGCTAACGCGCCTAGCGTGGCTAGCGTGCTAGAGCAACTAGGGTTCGTGGTGGATAGTGACGGTCGTGGTGACCTAAGCATTATTGGGTATGACAATAAGACGGGTGATGAGGGTATTTTTATCCAAACACTAGCCCCATACATCGAATCAGGGTCATACATTGAGTGGGAAGGCGAGGATAATGAGGCTTACCGTTGGGAACTTTGCGATGGCGGAATGGAAACGCAATACGATAGGCGCATCCCGTCCTGGGTCAGCACCACTAACCCTATCGAAGCTCATCTAGAGATTAGTGCCAGAATAGTTGCTGCCCGAATGGCAGCTAAGTAATGCTAGGTGACCTGGCGGGCGGCTTATTCTTTATCGGCCTATTCTTTATCGTCCCGCTATTGGTTCACTATTGGCTTGACTAATCCTAGTGGTTTGCCTGATACCCGTGGTGGGGAAGCTGCGGGTATCGGGTTCGGCACTAGGCCGATATCGAAACAATGAAAGGTTAGGACTATGACTACCGAGGAAACGGAAAAGACACACAGCTGGGGTGACCTGGCATCGCTGACACACCGAACGCAGCTGAATGAGTTCGGATTCTGCCTATGCGAGGACAACGAGGGCGATGAGAATCCTTATCACGACTGCCCCGAAAACGTCATGAGTAAGTATGACCTATGGGTGGACACCGAAACGGGAACGTACGGTGCTGGCCCGATCACGTTGCTATCCTGGGATGCGCTACCCGCACCGGCACGCGCCGAGCTTGATGCAGCCGTCGAATCCGGCGATGAGGCCGTCATTGTGCGTATTGCTAACGGTTATGGGTGGAGCGCATGAAGTCCACGCGGGTAAGCATTGACGCGGACACCTACTATGACGTTCGCACGTTCCTATCCGTTGCCGTTGGTGCATTGAGACAGGAGCGGCAAATCTATTCTTACAAGCCCGAAGAAATCCTGGCACTTTATGATTCGATGCTGAACAGTGCAGACTTTATCTTCCCAACCGATAGCAACGCCGAATGACCGGGTGTTTGCCGGTCTAAACATCCTGTAATAATACCGAACATCCTGTAATAATACCGAAGCAACAACTGAGTATTGGAGAATAGGGAAATGAAAGCGAAACTAAGAATGATCGAACACCCACGCCCAGCGCGGGACGTAATCATTGAGGAACTATCTGAGGGCTACACGCAGCACTTCCGTGAACCCTGGTTCAGGGTGTTGGACACCAAGACGGGGATCAGGGTGTATGCCTCGGTGCATGAACTAACCCTAAGCGCGGTGAACTCTCATGCGTGACACCTATGTGGCACAACGCGATAGTGACCGTGAGTGGTGGGATAAAGCATCATGCGCCCGTGGCTATTCCGACTGGTGGGATACCGATATGCACCAACATGAGGCCACGCTTACCCTGAACAATGTCAAGGCCGTAGTGATGTGCGTGCAATGCCCCGTCAGGAATGAGTGCCTGGCTGATGCCCTAAAGCATGGCGGTGAGCACACCATTCGAGCGGGATACACACCTAAGCAGCAGAATGAGCTAATCAAGAACGGTCACTCCTGGTCACGGGTTATTGGCATCGTCGAAAAGATGCTAACCTTGTCACCGGACGATCAGATAGTGGCTGAAAAGTCACATGAAGTGCTACGCGGTAGTGCGAAAAGGGTGAATGGTAAATGGATAGATACCTAACCAAACGTGAAACGGTGGATGAAGCAGAGTTTCTGATGAGCCTACGCGTTTCACAATGGCAGGCAGCTGAACAACTAGGGGTCGAACTAAAGACCCTGGAAACCTATTGGCGCAAGATCAGAGGGGAGAGCGCACCGTGGATACCGAGCAACCAGAACTAGAGATGTGTGCCTGGCCCATCCTGGGCTCAGGGTGGACTGCATCAGGCGATTGGGCTGATGAGGGCGGGGCGTGTTGGCAGGTGGCTGAACCCGATAGTGCCTATTGCGGTGACCACCGGCACAAACCTATCCCGCCGGAGTATCGAGATGAGTGACCAGGAGCGCCCGCCTGCGGGCTTGGTGGTGTTCACCGTTGTCGTGCTCGTTATGACCCTGGCGGCATTGTGGCTTGATGCTAACCGAGCTGAACAGGTGGCTAAGCCGAAGGCCGAGCGGTCTTTCACCGTACCAACCAACCTAAAACCGATTCCTGGCACACAACCGCCCCCTAGGGATACCCCTGAGAGGCCACAGGATGCCGTCTCGCGGTCTAAAGCGCGTGTCTTAGACCTATCCTCACCATCTAGGCGCTACGCCTTTACGTTGGTCTCTAGCCGTACCCAGATGGCTTGCCTGATCCCGTTGTGGGAGAAGGAGTCGGGCTGGTCACCTACATCGGACAACCCTACGTCCTCAGCCTACGGTATCCCGCAGATTCTAGGGCTTGAGGCTCGTACCGGTGATGATTACCGAGCGCAAGTGCGTGCTGGCCTGGGATACATCAAGTATCGTTATGGCACACCGTGTCGAGCGTGGAGTTTCTGGCAGAACCATAGGTGGTACTAATGGGCTGGTCTTTCGCTCTTGCCGCCGGATCCATGACCGGTCTATGGATCGCTGGGAAGCGACCCTTACAGGGTTGGGTGGTACTGCTGGGTATGGAAGTGTTGTGGTGCTGGTATTCGGTAGCCACCAGGCAGTACGGGCTGGGTGTGCTATGCCTGGCATACGGGATCATTTATTGTGCAAACACAATCAGGGAATGGAAGCGAAACAATGAGCAGCAAGGGTAAAGGTTTCAAGTATCAGCTGGTTCTGACTAGGGATGGCACACAATGGGCCACCATGTACGGCAATGACCTTGATGAGATCACCGGAGTAAAAGTGAACGCCACCTTCGATGGCTACCATGCTGAACTGACTGAACTTGACGATGAGGGAAACCCTGCACTACCCTAAAGACGTTGCCGGAACCCATCAACCCCCCGAAGGTGGGCCTACGGCACGCCACCCAACCCCTAATGGGTGGAACAGAAGAACCCACTAGCTACCTAACCGGCTAGTGGGTTTTTCTATTGGTTGCGTGAAGTTTCGACCGCAGCCTGAGCATTGGACTTGACCCGACGTGAACCGAGGCCGTCCCAGGGTGTGTCACCACCGGTCAGCTCAACGATACGCTCCACGGCACGATCAACGCGTGCTTTCAGGGCATGAACAGTGATCTCCAACTCCATTGCAGCCAACTCTTCACTCATCTTGTCCAAGTAAAGGAACTCCAGGGCCATACGTTGCTCAACAGACAGCTTTGGTAACACCATCTCAATGTCGATAGCCATAGCGGGAAGGTTTCCACCCGTTGATGGTTCTCTTGGTGGCTTACGCCCACCCTCAGGCTCACCACGCAAGGTTTCACGCCACGATCCGTCATAAACTAGGGGTAGCAGCTCACGCACGATGCCACGGTTAAAGAACCACTCATCGGTGTGGTGGTAGCCGGACACCTGGGCTTTCATCTTGCGGCAGAACCGTTCACCCTGCTTGTGCATACGCTTGTTCAGAATCCACACATTAGTTTTAAGAACCTTCTCATCCTCAACGCTGAGCCACTCGGTCACACGGTGGTGGTTGCGATAGCCCCACTCAATCAGATCGGATCGGATATCGTCAGCCTCAACGTAGCCCGAATACCTTCGGGCAAGGTTAGTGGCAACAGGGTAGGCGTGTTGGAGAAAGTCTGGGTGCAGGTACTCGGTCATTTTGCACCACGCATCTCAGTGCCACGCAGCTGGGATTTACCCTTAGACCACGAACCGCAGTCACGGCACTGGTATCTCTGATACACGGCAGTGGTGGTGTATGCCTGACCACGCTTGGTTAGCCTGCTGCCACCGCAGCGAGGGCAACAGCCCTCAGCACCGCCGTAAAGCTCGTGCGATGGGTGATCCTTGATCCACGAACCGAGCCGGTCGTAAAGTTTCTCGGTTAGGCGCACGTCTTGGATGTTGTACTTCTTCATCAACGCCCAAGCCTTCACGTCACCAGCCAGGCACTTGACCCACAGATCGTGACCCGTGTGTGGTGTTTTTTGCCCGATACCAAGTTGATCGGAAACGTGTTGCAGCTTGTTTGATGGGAAACGGAACTGCGACTTGACCACCTTGAGCAAGTCCACGTTCCTGAACGGGCTTGGCGGATTCATACCAGCAAGAATAAACTCTCGCTGAAAATGTTTGATATCGAACGTGACACCGTTGTAAGTCACAACAATGTCGGCCTCATCAAGTAGCCGGTGTGCCTGCTTTACCATCTTGGCGTGACCATCGTGGTGGTCTGAATAAAACTCTACGTTCCTCTCGCCATACCACTTAGCGGCGAAGGAGATCATGGACGTGGTGTCCATTAGTTGCGAGAGGGATACGTTCTGCTGCCACAATCCCCAAACGTGAGCTAAATTTGGACTGGTCTCTATGTCGCAAAGGAGTATGCGTGGCTTGTTTGTTTCCGGCATTGTCATGCCTTCCGTTAAGTAGCCCCCAGGTGCAGGGCGAAGTTCAGAGTAGTCGGGTTAAAGGTCGTCAATAATTTCAATGTTGGCAACGTAGCCAACCACATCAACAAGGTTGTCGCGCTTCTCAAGGTGAGCATCACGACTAATCTTTTGTAAAACATTCAACCAGCACACATCGCGTGCATCCAGGTCAAGGTCAATGTCGTACTTGCGGTTCAAGTAAGCAGTCCACATCTCAGCAGTGCAACCGTGGTTGTCCGCTGGGTGGCCGTAGGTGTCTTGCCGTTCACCGTTCACAAGTTCATCAGCCTCAGTAAGTACCGAGGACTTAACTTGGCGAATTTTTTCCTTGATCTCCCATTGGTGTGGGTCTATGGATTTACGGGCGGAACCTGCACCAAAACCAGTCCAGCTTGCAGATCCGATTTTACTACCCGAAACCCACTGTCGCGGAGTAGGTTCAGAACCTGCTCCCATTCCGTTTGAGTCACTCACAATCATCCGTCCTTTCATCCTTAGAAGGGTGGTTCATCTTCATCAACTGGTGGCTTGAGTAAGTCCAAGACGTACTGCGGCCCTTGCTTTAGTACCGTGCTGTTCAGATCTTCACCTGCTGGCAAGTAAATAATCCTTGCCCAGGGTAATGCGTCAATAATCCTGTTAGCTAACTTTAGCCCAGGGTTCTCACCGTTCTCCTTCACATCGTTATCGGCCATGATGTAGATGTTCTCAAATCCCTCGAAGCAACGTGTGAAGTACCCCTTCCACATTTCTACACCAGCAACACCAACGGCAGGAATACCAACCACCGAATCCATCACCAAGGTGTCAAGTTCTCCTTCACAAATTGCTATCGTTGCTGCCGAGTTATGAAAAGCTGTAACATTAAACAAGTGTGCTCGTTGCCCTGTTGGTACTAGGTACTTCGGTTGCCTGTGCTCTTCCAAGAACCTGAACTTGAAACCAACTGGCCCCGTTGGGGTCAGGTAGGGGATGGATAGCATCCCTTGGTATGGTTCGTGTCCTGGTTCAGGCACTTCCACGCTTCCAAGCCGGTAGTTGCTTATGGCTTGCTCGTCCAGTCCCCTTTCGAGCAGATAGGAATGAGCCTTCTCTGACAACTGCTTCTCGTAGGCTTTCGTAGCTCGCTCCTGTGATTTCTTCGACAAGCCTGACGGCAGTACTGAAGTCACAATGCTCCTGTTCCCTAACTATTGAAATCGAATCGCCCTTAACACCGCAAGTGAAGCAGTAGTAAAGCCCCTTGTCTGGGTTAACGCATCCACTGTTGTGCCTGTCCCCGTGGAACACACACTTGATTGACTTGTCGCCACCATGATCGGGTACTTTATCAAACCCGTAGTGGATTAAAACTTTACTTATCGTGCTCATGCAAACCACTCATTAGGTGTAGTAATTGGTGCAGCGGAATTACACACATCGCGTCAAGGGTATTGCGTTGCCTCATCTTACGAACAACAACACCGAACACCCTGCCCCTGTTCCCACGAGCCTCAGACCAGTTACCTGCCTCAAGTTCAGCTTGACGTAACCAGTTAGACCACTCAGGTGTCTTAACATCCTTGGCCTCAAGCACCAGAACCGTGTGACCCAGGTCAATGTGAAGGTCGCCTTCGTCTTTAGCACCGGTCTGGGCGGTACGTTCTACTGCCCAACCATTCTGTGCCATACCTACCCAGCCACGGATGTGACCAAGCAAGTCCGTTTCGAACTTGGTTCCTTTACGCTTGTTTGCTGAACTCATACCACGCTATCCCAAAATTGTTGAAGTGCTGGTGATAGCACCATCGCTGGTGCGGGAAGGGAAGATTGGTAATCCATTGAGTCCTGGATCTGCATTCGTGGTGCATCCACAAACAGGGACACATGGCTGCGGGCTTGTGCATCGGCTGGCCCTGAACGGTTTTTAACAGTGGCAACCTTCAATTCCCTAGCCATCTCGTCGTAGGCAAGGGTTAGGATTACTTCCGGTAACTGCGAGACCTTACCGAGGATTGCTTTACGGGGTGGGCACTCGCCTGCGTTGGACGTGTTCTCACTGACGTGGTGGAGCAGGATGATCCCCGCTTCCGTTGAACGGGCGACGTGGTGCAACGCCCGACTGATCTCACGCATACCTGCATACTCATCCAAGTGTTCAGCCACTACATTGTAGAGGGAATCAATAACAATGATCTCTGGTGGGCAACCCCACATCTCAGTGAACGCCATTGTCTCAAGGTCAATGTCGTCCAGGGTGGGTGAAGGGTCGAAGCACCAACGAATGTTCTGTAACCCTGTTACCTGTTCGGTGTAGTAGTCAGCACCTGAGCCACTGATACCAGCCTCAACAATGTCCACTGCGTCACCGGTCAGCATTGCACCAACACGGTTAACAATGGTTGAAGCATCCGTGTCTGCACTAAAAAACAGGGTGGGGATGTTGTGCTGAGCCACATACCACAACGCAAGCAGGGTTTTCATGTTGCCTGGTGCTGCTGCAATCATGGTTACTTGCCCACGTCGAAGCCTCACCCCCGCCTGCGTCAGGCTTGGTGTTAGGTCTGGCAGTGGCCTGCCTGACTCACCACTAAGCATGATGGTTTGGGCTAGGGACTTCATGCCTTCTGCCACCAACGCTTAGGGATCTGCTGTCCACCTGTTTGCACAAAGTTCACGAGTGCCTGGCGTACCACGTTGGATGCTGTGGTTTGTTTCCTGTCAGCAAGGTCAACAATGGCCTGCCAGATCTCGTCGTTGATTCGCACGTTGCGGATTGGTGTGTTCACTTCTTCCACCACCGCTTCTTCTCGTACACCGCCAACTCAAGGTTCGCTGTCTGGTTCCAAAGGATGTCAATCATATCGTTAACGATATCTAGTTCTTCGGCAATCGCAGCAATCTGGTAGTCCGTTTCGAACGCGTAGTCCTTTAGGGCTAGGCGCTTGGGCTTCACCAGCTCAATCTTTTTCGCCATGTTGTTCCTTCTCTAATAGTATTTCTCTGATACCTTGCGTGTTGCTTTGCATTGCAAGGTTTGGATCACCGTTGACCATGAGGGCTATGGCAGAAGCGTAAGCATCTGACATTCCCATCAGGTAACATCTCATGCGTACGTTCTTGGTCGAGTTACCAAGAAACTTGGTGGCCAGCAAACTGGACTGGTCACGAAAAGCTTCAAGCAGCTCAACGTAATCAACGGAATCATCCATCTCCCAATAACCCGCTTGGTCGCTCAATGTATCTACCGTCCTCGTGGGGCTGGTGCTGACAGAAGCACGAGTTGTACTCGTCCTTGGGTCGGAGCACATCATCGCAATCCTCATGCTTGTTAACAGTACAAGGAGTGCAAATCATTAGACGAATACCGGCTTGCACTTGTTCGGGTCGTCCTTGTCAGTATTGCAGAACCACGCAGTCCACGGGCCGTTCTTGCCAACGCCAGTCTTGTGAACTCGCGCACCGTGTGAACAGGTTGGTACACCCTGCTGTGCTGGCTGGTCTTGTGGAACAATCTTGGTTCCAGGGAAAGCAGCAGCAATAGCGGCCGGTACTGCTTCTTCACCGTTGTACTGCGCGATCAAGTTCGCCACCGATGGGAACATATTGAACGCTTCGAGTCGGGCGAGGAAAGTGGCGGGGTCATCCCCACGGATGGTGAATAGGTCACCGTTGATTTTGGTGGTGAAACTGATTGGTGCTTCTGAGTTGGACATTACTTGCCTTCCTTGTTGGTGTAGATTGGGTCAAACTCTTTTGCAAGCGAACCGTTAACTGCGGCGCAGTAGTTGGCCACACCGCAACCTTTACACATTGATGTGACTCTAGCAGGAAAAAGTTCTGCCTTGATGGCTCGATCAACATTGACAATCGTATCTGTCAGAGAATCAACATCGGTTTGAGAGAACGTGGTTGGTACTGACAGCTCGCCTTTACGGGTCATAAAAAATGCACCCAGAGTTGGTGTTGGCAGCGACAGTTTTTCCATAGCGAACGCATACAACGCTAGTTGTTGGAACGTGTCTGGTGTTCTAGAACCAGTCTTGTGGTCAATGACCATGAGTTCGCCGGTTGGTAGTTCCATGATTAGGTCGGCGTAACCCTTGATGCGTACACCACCAAAGTCCACGTTCAGTTCAATCTCGCAGGCAAGGTTGCCAGCGAACGTGGGAACAGACCAACCCTCGTTGATGCGGTCATCGAACCACTGGCTAAACAGTATGATCTGACGCAAACCTTCTTCGGCCCAGAACGAGTAGTCCTCGGCATTGGGCTTGTCTTTGGTTTTACGACCACCCGTACGCCAATCGTGGCGACTAACACCACTGCGTTCCTCAAGGGAATGGATTTCATCATTGAACGCGTTCTTCCACAGTTCTGGGTACAGTTCGTCTGTTTTTCCCACACCAACCTCATCTTTGGTGATCGCTTCAAGGCAAGCATGAACGGCACTACCAGCTGCCAAATACCAGGCTGGGGTTTCCGGTACACGCACAACGCGTGCCAGTTGGTACGACTTTGGGCAGGATAGGTACGATGTTACTTGCGAGTAAGACCTGTGACCGACACTCATTTTGTTTCCTCACTTAGGACTAGGCGGTTAAAAATCCATTCAACAACAGGGACAGCGACGGCGTTGCCCATCTGCTTGTACCTGGACGAGTCAGCTTGATCGACAACAACGCCCTTCTTGTGATCTACGCGTTGTGCTGACCAGCCATCGGGAAAACCTTGCAGCCGTTCACATTCCGTTGGTGTCAACCGGCGAACAGTTGTTGGTGGTTCTGCAATGAAAGTCTGGGCATGGTGTAATTGGACTGATGGTTGCAATGCTTGTAATGCTCTAGCCGTTTTGATTTCAGTGGCGGAAAAGGTATTTGCTTTAGCATCCTCGCGGATTGAATAAGCTTTGGTCTCAACCATTGGCACGTTGTTGCCACCCGTGCCCCATGTGCGCGTGACTGTCGGGCTGATGTCATCGTACAAGCGCACATCACCATCGGATTGTTTATTGTGGATCAGCACTGTTGCATACGATTCACCGCTATTATCCATACCGTTTAAGGTTGGTGCCACATCCTGTTCGGCCCACACTTCCGCGGGTAAATTGCCATCTTGGTCGCGAGCACCCGATCTGACTATCTTTACAAAAGGCTTAGACTCGTCAACGCTTGGTGCAGGGTCTCCGGCAACGTCTTGCCCCTGCGACTGGCTCGCCTCAAGATTCCCTCGGCTGCTTTCTGGCTCAAACAATACTTGCTCAGTTCTGGCCTCATCGGCTCCAAAATGTCCGACAATGAAGACACGACGGCGACGTTGGGGGACTCCAAAGTTTTGCGCGTCCAAGATTCTCCACGAGAAACTGTACCCGAGTTTAGCCAACTCCCCGACGACGATTCCCATGTCCCGTCCCCCTTTGGATGACAGCAAGCCTGGGACGTTTTCGAGGATGAACCACTGGGGATTGAACTCCCGCAGGATTCGCACAATTTCAAAGAAGAGCGACGACCTTTCGCCACCTTCGAGTCCGGCTTGCTTTCCGGCAACGCTGAGGTCTTGGCAGGGAAACCCGCCAGTGATAACTGTGCGTCGAGGATCAAGTCCGTGTTCCCTGAGTTTGTCACCTGTTACATCCTTCACATCGTTGATAAGAATTGTGTTTGGGAAACGGTGTTGTAAAACACCGCGAGCTTGTGGGTCAATCTCACACGCCACAATGGGGTCAATGCCTGAGCGTTCAGCTGCGATGTCAAAACCACCGACACCGGCAAACAGGGAAACCAGTTGAAGGCTCATTCTGCGCTCACCTCGTAGTAGTCCTCAATAAACTTGGCAATGCGTTCAATGGTTTCGTGCGTTGCAATCATGGTCGGCATACGGCGCGTTGTGTAGCACGCTGGGTCAGTACCATCGCACTCACAAGTGAAGGCGAATGGCGTGAAACGTGCGCGGATCATGTCCGCGAGGTCGTTGCTCATGCGTTCACCTCTGGCAACATAGCGTCAGCGATAGCGTTCAACGCCTGGGACACACCCTTGCCATAGTTGGCTTTGGTGGGGTTGTTTGATCGAATGGATTCCCCAGCGATCTGGCTACCGGCTCGCTTAATATCGTGCGACAAAGCAAACACACACATATACGATGCGGCCTCAGCCACACCCTTGCGTTGCTCATCGGTCAGGTCGCGGGTACGGAAGTGGAACGGTGAGTTTTCCGAAAGCAGAAGATTGGTCAGGAAACGCATGGTCTGTGAGGACGTTGCCATTTCTTCCTGTACTTGTTCTTCACTCACCGCTGGTGTCGGATCCAAGCCCTCAATGTTCTCCGAGGACAACGGATCGTAGTCTAGTTCAGGTAGGTTATCGCCCTCAACGGGCGTATCGTTTGTTGTCATACGGTGAAGGTAGTGCAGTTGTGAAACGAGCGCAAGTTGAGTCACACCAAGGCGGTGGATTTGACAGCAAAGGTATGCCTGTGAGTACAATAGAAACAGTTAGTAAAACTGCATAAGAATAGGGCCGTCCTAAGACGGCCAATAGTAGTACTATATAGATAGATAGTTTGGAGTTACCATGTCTAAACTGGTGAAATGTTCTGCCTGCGAAAACTATGCTTCCGTATGGTTCGCAACCTTTGATGGAGAGGAAGTTCCCCTGTGTCAAGACCACCAACCAAAGCTGGAGTTAAGCAAGTAGTTCGACCCGAAACTGTGTACGTTAGCCCCTACACTTGGAACATCAAGTACTCCAAGGCTGAGGTGCTTAAACACCACCCAAACGGTGATGCTTGTGGCTCCTGCGACTTGGAGTCCATGACCATTGCCATTGACCCAGGGAAGTCCGAGGAATACGCCAGGGTGACCCTGCTGCACGAGATCCTGCACGCAGCTATTCGATCATCTGACCCCAACATTGAGTCCGATGCCGAGGAGATGGCGGTGGCTTCCATGACCGGCCCACTCCTAGCCTGCCTCAGGGATAACCCAGAAGTGGTGGCATACCTGATTGGCAAGTAGCCCTCAGAAGCCACAGGATGCCCTGTAACGAGAGAAAACCCCCTGCCTAGTAGTGACTACCAGACAGGGGGTTTCAATCCTTCTAAGGGGCTCACAGCCCTATACGATCCCATTCCTTCTTACCCACCAAACCAGTGGGTCGAATCAAACGACGCAACTGCCACCGCTTGACAGCCCTCTCAGTGATAGGGCCAAACCAGCCAGACACGGGGGACACACCCAGCTTACGCTGGATCTTCTTCACATCAGACTTGTCCTCGCTGTTGCGATTACCATTGTGGATCTTTGCCGAGATGGCACGACCGAACGCCTGACCAGCAGGCAATGGGAACGTCGAACGCTTCACCGGCTTAGGCTTAGGCTTCACAGTAGCACCAGCCAACCACGGGGTCGTATCATTCTCAGCCTTAACCGACTGCATGATAGACACATGAAGGTGCTCAGTATGAGGACTGATACCAGCGTACGGTTCAGCCTTCCAGTTACTTGAACGAGAATAAATCTTCCGGTTGAAGATCACATAGTTTGCTGATGGGTGCTTGGACACAGCCGAGATAATAACTTTCGGGTCAACACCAGGATAGGTGATGTCGAAAGCGTTCACCGAATTACGGGAGTTAGGGTTGTGGTCAGACTTAGTAGCAGCATGAGCCGCATTGCCAACCGTCCCATCAGAACCCTTAGGGCGGTTAGGCCAACGCTTATTTACCTCAGCACGCAACTGAACCAAGGATGGTGCTAGATGCCAACTCATACAGACTCGTCGCCAACAGCGTCCAGATCAACACTGTCGTCAAGGGTGAACGTCACATCAGGTGCGCCATTACCAAACGCAGTGTTCTTCGGGTCAAGGTAGGCCACAGCAGTACGGATAGTGGTCAGGGCAGCAGCAATCAGGGCCGACTGCAACCAAGAAAAGTCTTGGCTAGCCAAAGCTGACAATGGGATCAAAGCGATGAATGATGTGACAAACGTGGTTACGGCTGAACGGATCAACTGGTTCATTGGATACCCTTATCTTTAGCAATTTGGTCAATCTTTGTTTTTAGAACAAGTTGGCGGGATTCTATACGCTCAACCTGCTCAATGACGTTCTCAAACTTACCACACAATGACTCAAGGGTTTCAGCGCTCCGTTTGTCATTCTCGATATGTAGAAAGTCTGCCTCAATGCCAGCCTTCCAAGCTTTATAAATCTTTCCAGCACCAAGACCAATGGTGATAAGGCCCACCAGCAAGGAAACAACCATTGCCG